>Ga0316204_10000904_pt1 | contig 92990 bp, 79 predicted proteins | sample 6monrhotite_MG_2_FD_205661 | JGI IMG/M metagenome (GOLD analysis project Ga0316204, IMG submission 205661) | Microbial mat bacterial communities from mineral coupon in-situ incubated in ocean water Damariscotta River, Maine, United States -... | ecosystem: Environmental > Aquatic > Marine >... | reverse complement strand
GATAACGGCAAGAAACCATTGCAGGCTCTTTGCGCTGTCATGCGCAAATTGCTACACGCTATACATGGTATGTTGAAGAACGACATGCCGTTCGACAATACCCGCTTTTACGCTATTCCCACATGAGAATGGGAATGCAAAAAACTCGGATAAATGCTTGTCTTCGAACAGAGTATCTACCGTACTTTCAATTGAAGGTTGCGCGGGAGGTGTACTCAACTCTTCTTAATATTTTTTACGCCCAGCATTTTTCTTACTTCGTCTGCTGAGTGAACTCGCCCGGCATCTGCGTCCACCAGGCCTGCATCAACTTCTGCAAGCAACCATTCTTCATAATCTAGACGATCTTTAACGGCTTGTTTGACGATTGACGTTGGTGTTGCGAGCGTGCCAGCGGTGAATTTGTTCAGCCTGTTGAGAAGGGATTGTGGCAGTTCAATTGTATGGCTCATGGTGTGCCCTCCAAATTTTTATTGCTTGTCTCGAATTTTACACGGAAGAAAATTAAATGTACTAAACGGGTTGACCCTATGTTTATGCTAAATAGAGTTGAATCCTAATTAAGCCAACTGTACGGCGGTATGTTGCTCATTTCAGGAGGTTAGCTTATGCATCGTTTACTCGGTTTGACGCTAATTGCATTTTGCAATATACTTCACCAATGAGAGTCATCATAAATCGCCGCCTACTGGAATTCTCTGCTGCCTATCACGATGCCAGTGGGCCACTACAAGCGTGGCGCAAGACAATGGAGAGTACAGATTTCAGTACCTTTGCGGAATTGCGCGAAATTTTTCGCTCTGTTGATAAGGTTGGCGAGTTGCATGTGTTCAATATTGCTGGAAACAAATATCGCCTGATTACGTTCCTGCATTTTGATAGACAGCTTTGTTACATCAAACAGATTTTGACTCATACCGAATACGATAAAGGGGCTTGGAAAAAATGAACCTGAATGATCTGAAAAATGCATGGCAGGAGTTCAACCGTGTCACGCACATTTCTCCAATTCGCGATGAAAAACATTATACCGAGATGGTAAGTTTGGCTGACTCTCTAACTGAAGCTATCGGCAGTGCGAATAATCATCCCTTGCTTGATTTGTTTGATTTGGTTTCGGAGTTAATTCGCTCTTATGATGCAGAGTATTATGCTGTGCCGGATGCCTCCCCGCTTGAGGTGTTGCGATTTCTGATGGATCAGCACGGGCTATCTCAATCAGACTTGCCGGAAGTGGGCAATCAAAGCGTGATCTCCTTGTTGTTATCCGGTACGCGCCAATTGAATGTGCGCCAGATTCAAGCATTGGCGGCAAGATTTCATGTGTCTCCGACGGTGTTTATGGAAAAAGCGGTGACGCTGCATTAACCTAGATTTTTGTGGCGGAGAAGTACAGGGCTAAGAGTTTAAATACTGATCGTTACAGTGTATCTGGCGACTGAGAATATGTTTTGTTGGTATTGGGCAGAAGAAGAACTTCTGCCCAACGTTTATTTGTCATCAACCCCGCGTATTCGATTGCGAGCTGAATTGGCTTAGTTCTACAAACGGTGCAGCTTGCCAGCCGGGTTTGCGGTATTCGGCTACTACATTGGTGAATATGCCGCCGCGCACGTAGAATTTGGCGGTGAGGCGCATGAAGCGCGGTTGGGCGGCGGCAATTAGATCATCCAGAATACGGTTAGTCACGTCTTCGTGGAAGTGACCTTCTTCGCGGAATGACCACATATATAGCTTGAGGCTTTTCAATTCCACGCATTGCTCATCGGCGATGTAGTCCAATACTAGGGTAGCGAAATCGGGTTGGCCGGTCTTGGGGCATAGGCAGGTGAATTCCGGTATCTCCATGTGGATGTGGTAATCGCGTGCTGGCTGGGGGTTGGGGAATGTCTCTAAGGTTTTATTGGCTTGTGTTGTCATTTGGTTACGTTGCTCTGCTTAGGTTAGAATGCTTCGCATTATATCGTTAGCCTGAACTAAATTGCGTCTATCCCACATCAAGCTTGCCGGATTTAAGTCTTTCGTTGATCCCACACACATTGCGCTGCCGGGGCAGTTAGTTGGCGTTGTCGGGCCGAATGGCTGTGGCAAGTCTAATGTAATTGATGCTTTGCGCTGGGTATTGGGCGAGTCGCGTGCTTCGGCTTTGCGTGGCGAATCAATGCAGGATGTGATTTTCAATGGCTCCGGCAATCGCAGGCCTGTATCTCGTGCCAGTGTCGAGCTCATGTTCGATAACACTCTCGGCAAGGCTGCCGGGCAATGGTCTAGCTATGCCGAAATAAGCATCAAGCGTGTGTTGCAGCGCGATGGTGATTCTAGCTATTTCATTAATAATCAACGTGTACGTCGCAAAGACATTACCGATATTTTTCTCGGTACGGGCTTAGGCGCGCGTGCTTATGCCATTATCGAACAAGGCATGATCTCGCGCATTATTGAGGCTAAGCCGGAAGAGTTGCGGGTGTTTTTGGAAGAGGCCGCAGGCGTTTCCAAATATCGTGATCGTCGCCGGGAGACTGAACTACGTCTGAAAGATACCCGAGACAATATGCTGCGTATTAGCGATATTGTGCAAGAGCTCGACAATCAACTCATACATCTGGGCGAACAAGCTGAAGTAGCCAAACAATATCGCGAATTTGAGTCTAGACGCGACATGACGCAGCGTCTGTTGTGGCTGGTCAACAAACAAGAGGCCGAAGCGCGTCGGATGCGCTTGTCGCAACAAGTTGATAAGACCAAGAACGAGCTTGAATCTGAAATCGCCAGATTGCGTGAAGTGGAAAACAAGTTGGAAACCGCGCGTGCGGAACACTTCGCGCTGGCGGATAGCCTACATGCCAAACAAGGCGATCTCTATGCCACCAACGCCGAAGTATCACGCCTAGAGCAACAGATATCTTTCCTCGGTGAGCAGCGCAACCGTATGACGCAGCAGATCGTTAATGGCGAGCGTCAAATTGAGCAGCAACGTACCCAGCTGCAAGGTTTGCAGTCTCTGCTGGAACATTGGCAACAGCAGCAACAAGAAGCGGTCGTGCGCGTTGAAATATGCGAGAGCCAAGCCGAAACTGAAGCGGAACATTTGCCATTGGTAGAGGAGGGCGCGCGAACTGCTCAAGAACGTCACAATTCGGTGCAGCGCGAACATCTGCTTGCGCAACAGCAATTGAATTTGGCCGAAACGCAACGCGGACATATTCAGCGTAACTTGCAGCAATTGGGTGAACGCAAGTCACGCTTGATGCAGGAACAGGAAGGCCTGCCTAAGCCGAATAGCGAGGAATTAGAGCAAGCTCAGCAGCAAATTGCTGAGATGCAAGCCGAGCACGAAGAGCAGCAGATGATGCTGGAGGAGTTGCAAGCGCAATTGCCTCAAGCCGATGCGGATCGACGTAGCAAGCGCGTAGCCGCGCAAGAATTAGAACGCCAGCTAGGGCAGGTGGAAGCACGTCTTGCTGCGCTCAAACAATTGCAATCGCAACTCGATAATGACAAAGACCTGAAGAGCTGGTTGGTGAGTCACCAGTTGGAAAATGCACCGCGCTTGTGGCAATCGGTTGGCATAGAGTCAGGCTGGGAAGATGCGCTAGAAGCTGTGTTGCGCGAGCGTTTGAATGCCTTGGCCTTGGCGAGTTTGGAAGATGCACAGAGTTGGAGCGATGTTCCTCCGGCTAAGTTGGCTGTGTTTGCAGCTAACGGTGGGCGTGCTACAGCGCCGCAAGCCCATGCCGGTCTGACACCGCTCGCCAGCTATGTGCGTTGTGAAGATCAGCAGGCTCTGCCGGTTGTACAAGATTGGCTGTCGGGTATTTATGCTGTTGCTGATTTGAACTTGGCTTTGACATTGCGCGCCGATTTGCCCGCTGGTGCATGGTTGGTAACGGCACAAGGTCATTTGGTGGGTGCACACAGTGTGTTGTTCCATGCGCCTGATAGTCAATTGCACGGCGTGCTGGCACGTCAGCGCGAGATTGAAAATTTGCAATTGGAAGCAGAGCAACAGCTCGAATCTCTAGAGTTAGCTAAGCAATTAGTGGAGCAAGCTGAAGAAGCGTATCTCCATATTGAACGTCGCATTGGCCCGTTGCGTTCATCCAGCAGCGATTTGCAGCAGCGCCAACATGGTTTGCAAATGGAAATACTCAAATTTACGCAAGCAAATGAGCGCAGTCATGAGCGCAGGATGCAGATTGAGTACGAGTTGCAAGAGTTGGCGGAGAGGGGCAACGAAGAGCAGCAGCAGTCGGAGGAGGTCGTCGAGCGCATGTTGATATTGCGCGAGGATATGGCGACGCATCAGGAAGAATCTGATCAAGCGCGGCAACAATCATTTGCCCAAGATGCACTTTTGCGCGAGCAACGTGATCGTTCGCAAAAGACACAGCACGAATTGCAGGAAGCACGTTTCTTTTCTAAAACCTGCGTGGACAAGATCGCCGATCTCGACCACAACATCAAACACAGCGTAACAACATTAACCCAGTCGGAAGTGGCGCTGGCACATATTCGCCATGAGTTGGCGAATATGGCAGAGGATGTCAATCAACAGAAGTTACAAGATGCGTTAGCGCAGCGTCAGGTTCATGAACTGGCACTGGCGGACGCGCGCAATTCACTCGAAGCCGCCACCGCAAATCTGAATACGCTAGACCAAGAGCGCATGTCATGCGAGCAGCAGCTCAACCCAATGCGCGACAAAGTAAACGAAATCGCGCTGAAAGAACAAGAAGCGCGTCTGCAATACGAACAATGGGCCGAGCAGTTGCAAGGAGTGGATGAAGCGCCGTTGCTGGAGTATCTAGAAAACAAACCCGCCAAAGCATCAAGCTTGCAATCAGATTTAACCCGCTTTTCGAACTCCATTACAACGCTCGGGGCGGTTAACCTAGCGGCACTGGATGAGTTGCAAGCAGCACAAGAGCGTAAAGCTTATTTGGATGCGCAATCTAAAGATTTGAACGAAGCTATCGAGACGCTGGAAGGCGCGATACGTCGCATAGATAAAGAATCGCGTGATTTGCTGATGGGGACTTATGAAAAGGTGAACCTGCATCTAGCCGAACTATTCCCCATCCTATTCGGCGGCGGAGAAGCGCGTCTGGTGCTGACTGGCGAAGAGATTCTCGACAGCGGTGTGCAAGTCATGGCACATCCACCCGGCAAGAAAAATTCTACAATTCACCTGCTGTCCGGTGGAGAAAAAGCACTAACCGCCATTGCATTGGTGTTCTCGTTGTTTCAACTGAATCCCGCACCATTCTGCCTGCTAGACGAGGTGGATGCCCCGCTAGACGATACCAATACCGAACGTCTATGCAAACTCATCAGGAAGATGGCCGTGCATACCCAGTTTGTATTCATCAGTCACAACAAAATCACCATGGAACTGGCCCAGCAATTGGTCGGCGTCACCATGCAAGAACGCGGTGTTTCCAAAGTGGTGTCGGTAGATATCGAAGAAGCCCTGCGTATGCGTGACGAAAGCGTAGTAGCGCCTTAAGGGCACCTCTATAAATCCAAACTACGTCGCGATACTGCGTTGCTTATGGTAATCCCCCTATTATTTGCATGAGCTAAAATGTAGAGGCTACTGTGCCGAGGCCGGTTTCTGATTTGGCGTAATACCACCCAAGTCGCTGCTTGTGCGGACAATTGATTTTTATAGGTTAAATCAGGTAAGTAAAATTAGCGGTAAGCGACATCAACATGACGGCGGTGTTTGAGGTGTTTGCGGTGTTTAGAGTGATTGCGTTTTGCTTTGACTCGATGTACGCGTCTGTGTTTTTTCGCTCGACGAGGATGGCTGCTGCCAGCCAGAATGGTAAAACGTTTTCCGATACGTAATTTGCTGCTGCCATGATTCATCGCGAACAAGCTAGCTTGGCTAACGCGGAAGCGGCGAGCAATAGTAGAGATGGTGTCGCCTCTACGGACTTTGTAACGGAAGCCTGACATCTCTGAAACTGCTGATGCATGCATGTTGAAGGCAGTGAACTCGGCGGTATGAGTATCTTTTGCGGGAACTAGTAATTTTTGTCCGTTACTAATGCGGGCGTATTTAGATAGACCGTTCGCACTACGCAATTCATTTATGGAGAGTCCGAACTTGGATGCAATTTTAGCGAAAGATTGGCCTCTTTTTGTTTGATAGGCACACCATGAAACCAAACGCTGGTCATATTTTTCAAGGTTGCTTTTGAATACATCGACCTTGTCTACTGGCAATAATAAAACCTCTGTAGCATTTTTCAACATCACTGGACGGTTGTTTGCTGGGTTCAAGGCCAGAAACTCATCCATTGATATTTCTGCCAGTGCGGCAGCAACTTTCACATCCATTGGACGGGAAGGCTTTACCTCTGCGAAATAGGGTTCGTTTGGAATTTTGTTAAGCGTTAGCCCGAAACGAGCCGGATCGCTGATGATGTGTTTGACTGCCAGCAATTTTGGAACGTAGTTGCGGGTCTCTCTAGGCATTCTCAGGCTGGCATAATTGGTTGCTTTGCCGCGTTTTCGATTCCGTGCTTGGGCACGAGCGACAGCGTTTTCTCCCCAGTTGTAAGCTGCTAGTGCTAATTGCCAATCGCCAAATTGATTATGCAATTTTTGTAGGTAATCTAACGCACCGTTGGTGGCATCAATGATGTCGCGACGACCGTCATACCACCAGTTTTGCTCCATGCCGAAGTTTTTCCCAGTAGATGGGATAAATTGCCAGATGCCGGAGGCGCGTGCGACAGAGTTGGCTCCGGGATTGAACGCGCTTTCTATGATCGGCAATAGTGCGATTTCAGATGGCATGCCACGACGTTCTACTTCTTCGATGATGTAGAAGAGGTAGCGCTGTGATCTTTCAGATATGCGTGCGACATATTCTGGATGTCTGGCATACCACTTTTCATGACGTGCGACTAATTTGCTTTTGAGTTCGCGCATGGCGAAACCGTTACGAATACGTTGCCATAGATCCCCTAGCTTATGCTCAGTCTGCTTGTCCAGTGAGGATAGCGCGGCGGCTGAAGCTTGTAAGTCGGCTGGAAGCAAAGGCCCTACGAATTCTGGATCAGTTTGCGCGTAAGCTATTGTTACTCTAGGTGATGTCGAAGCTATCTGTTCAGAGGTTTGTGTGGGGGCTGGCGAACTGGAAATCTGTGAGCTAGCAGGAAGGCATGCCGCAGGCATAGGGCCGACGAATATCTGATCGGTCTTTGCGTACGCAATAGTTACTTTAGATGTGTTTTCTTTAGATGCGATTTCCAGTGCGGCTCTAGCAGTCTGCGCAGATACTAATGGTGGCGCTGATTCAGCTTGTGCTACAAAGGGGAGGTGGCTATTTAGGTCTAGATTCTCGTCAGCAAATACCGTCTGAGAGAGTAATGCGGCAGCAGTGAAGGTGGTGATGAATAATCGGGTGACGAGCACAGGCAAATACCTTCTTAAAAGTTGTCTTAATGTTAGCTGACTAGAGGAGGGTGAGTCAATGAATAACTATATGAATAGTTGAAATATTGACATGAGTTTTTGATTCTTATCTGGCTTATTAAATTGACTCAATTGCGGCTGACTCGCATAATTGCCAGTAGTTTATTAAGCACTGAAAATCCCATGAGTGTCATTCGTCAGCAAGACTTCATTTCTAGCATCGCCGACGCGCTGCAGTTTATTTCCTATTACCACCCCCAAGATTATGTTCAGGCCTTGGCGGAAGCGTACCGTCATGAAGAGTCGCCCGCAGCAAAAGATGCGATGGCTCAGATACTTACTAATTCCCGTATGTGTGCTGTTGGCAAACGTCCGATCTGTCAGGACACCGGTATCGTGGTTGCCTTTGTGCGTGTGGGCATGGATGTGCGCTGGGAAGATGCTTCCATGAGCATCACCGAGATGGTGAATGCTGGTGTGCATCAAGCTTATCTCCTGCCAGACAATGTATTGCGTGCTTCAGTGGTGAGTGATCCGGCTGGCGCTCGCAAAAATACAGGTGATAACACGCCTGCCGTGGTGCATTTTGAAATAGTGCCGGGTGACAAGGTTGATGTGCGCATCGCGGCCAAAGGTGGTGGTTCGGAAAATAAAGCGCGCTTTGCTATGCTGAATCCCGGCGATGATGTGGTGGAATGGGTGGTGAGTCAATTGCCGGGGATGGGGGCAGGTTGGTGTCCGCCGGGTATGTTGGGGATTGGAATTGGTGGAACGGCTGAAAAAGCGATGTTGCTTGCCAAAGAGTCCTTGATGGAAGACATCGACATGAGCGAACTTAAGGTGCGCGGTGCAAAAAATCGCATTGAGGAGTTGCGTATCGAGATTCTCGATAAGGTCAATGCGCTAGGTATCGGTGCGCAAGGCCTGGGCGGATTGACCACGGTGCTGGATGTGAAAATATTGGACTATCCTACTCACGCAGCTTCTAAGCCTGTTGCCATTATCCCCAACTGTGCGGCTACTCGGCATATCCATTTTGAGTTGGATGGTGGCGGCGCGGCAAGTTTTACACCGCCTAAAATCGAAGATTATCCTGATGTGCATTGGCATCCGGCAGAGGATGCAAGACATGTAAACCTTGATGAGGTGACACGCGAGGATATTGCGCGCTGGCAGCCTGGAGAAACCTTGTTACTTAGCGGTAAATTGCTCACTGGACGTGATGCGGCGCACAAGCGTATTGTTGAAATGTTGAAAAAAGGTGAAAAATTGCCTTCTGGCGTGGATTTTAACGGTCGATTCATTTACTATGTCGGCCCTGTTGATCCTGTACGCGACGAAGTGGTCGGCCCCGCTGGTCCCACGACGGCGACACGCATGGATAAGTTTACCGAAACTATGTTGGCGCAGACGGGTTTGATAGGCATGATTGGCAAAGCAGAGCGCGGTAAGCTCGGTCTTGAAGCGATAAAAAAACACGCGGCAGTGTATTTGATGGCGGTAGGTGGCGCAGCTTACTTGGTGGCGCAAGCAATCAAGAGCGCGAAAGTAGTGGCCTTCGCCGATTTAGGTATGGAAGCTATTTACGAGTTAGAGGTGAAGGATATGCCAGTGACCGTAGCAGTGGATACGCAAGGCCGTTCGGTGCACGAAATTGGCCCAGCAGAGTGGCAGAAGCGGATCGGTATGATTCCGTTGACAGTATTAAAGAGCTAAAGATTTTATATCCGCAGATTAGCAATGGTTTTAAATCTGAGTAGTCTGTGGCTAATGTATTTGGGTCTCGCGATAATGCGCGTGCCCTAAGAGTTTGGCGGGTCTCCCCGCATTGCTATATGGTGAACCTGGTCAGATCCGGAAGGAAGCAGCCACAGCCAATCGTAGCAAGTGCCGGGGGTAAGGCTCGCCTCCTATTTTTCGAGAGTGTTCACTCGATTTTTTGAACAGGCGATATGTCAGCGACTTCTGTTTTAGCCCGTAAGTGGCGCCCCAGAAATTTCGCACAACTGGCGGGGCAAGAGCACGTTGTGCAGGCGCTAAGCAATGCGCTTACACAAAACCGTCTGCATCATGCATACCTCTTTACTGGCACTCGCGGCGTGGGTAAGACTACCATCGCACGCATCTTTGCTAAATCCCTGAATTGTGAATCCGGTATCACGGCTACGCCATGCGGTGTATGTGGTGCCTGTACGGAAATCGACACGGGTCGATTCGTTGATCTGATCGAGTTGGATGCTGCGTCGAATACGCAGGTTGATAATATGCGCGAGTTGTTGGATGGTGCTTTGTATGCGCCGTCCAGCGGGCGTTTCAAGGTTTATATCATAGACGAAGTGCATATGCTGTCGAAGTCGGCATTCAACGCAATGCTCAAGACTTTGGAAGAGCCGCCTTTGCATGTGAAGTTTATTCTGGCGACTACAGATCCGCAAAAAATTCCTGTCACGGTGTTGTCACGTTGCTTGCAATTCAACCTCAAACAGTTGCCCCCCGCGCTAATCCATACGCATCTGCAATATGTGTTGGGACAAGAGGAGATTCCGTTTGAGACTGGTGCATTAAACTTAGTGGCACGTGCCGCACAAGGCAGTATGCGGGATGCTTTAAGCTTGATGGACCAAGCTATCGCTTATTCTTCCGGCAAGGTGGATGAGGCCTTGGTGCGAACCATGCTGGGTGCGATTGATCAAAGTTATTTGTTTGATTTATTACAAGCTTTGCATGCTGGTGATGGTGAGGGGCTGCTGAAAATAGCTGATGATATGACCATGCGCAGCGTGGCATTTGAAGCGGCATTGCAGGATTTGGCGACATTGTTGCATCGTATTGCTCTGGCACAGACGATCCCCAATGCGATTGCGGATGATGAGCCGGAGCGCGTGCGTTTGCTGGAGTTGGCGCAACTATATACGCCTGAAGAGATTCAGCTGAATTATCAGATTGTTATTCATGGTCGCAAGGAGATTGAGCTTGCGCCGGATGAATACGCTGGATTTACCATGACTTTGTTGCGCATGTTGGCATTTGTGCCAAAAAGTGAAGCTGTCGCACAGCCTGTTCCGCGTACGGCAGTACCTGCATCGGCACCTGCACCTGCACCTAAGTTGGCTCCTGCGGAGCCGATGCCTGCTGCTGCACCGATACAGCCAAGCCAAGGCAAAGCTCAAGAGGTCACAAGGAGTGGCGGCGATCTGGATTGGCATACTTTATTGTTACAACTTAATTTGCAAGGTATGGCACGTGAGTTGGCTAAACACTGTGTGCTGACAAGTCTGACGGAGGGGCAGGTGGTGCTGAACCTCGCGCCGCAACATAAGCATTTGCAAACTAGCAAAATCGCGCTGGAAAAATTGCAAGCAGCATTGGAAACGTATTTTGCTAAGCCCATTAAGCTAGTCGTCGAGTTGGGCGTGGCTGAGGGAGTGGTAACGCCTGCGGCAGTGGAGCAGCATGAGAAGCAAACTCGACAGCAGCAGGCTGAAGAAGCAATCAAGCAAGATGTATTTGTACGTGAAGCGCAGACGCTATTAGGTGCGCAGATCGTTGCAGATTCAATTAAACCCATACAACAGTAACTCGGAGGAAGTCACAATGATGAAGGGCGGAATGGCAGGGCTGATGAAGCAGGCTCAGCAGATGCAGGCGAATATGAAAAAAGCACAGGAAGAGTTGGCTACCGTTGAAGTTGAGGGGCAAGCAGGTTCCGGTATGGTTAAAGTGACAATGACTTGTGCTCATGAGGTGCGTCGCGTATCGCTTGATGACAGCGTGATGGACGATAAAGAAATGCTGGAAGATTTGATTGTGGCGGCAATGCAGGATGCGAATAAGCAAGTGGGAGAAACGTCGAAACAGCGCATGAGTGGATTTAGTGCGAGTCTTCCTCCCGGCATGAGCTTGCCGTTTTAATAGCTGATTAGCTTGGGATTAACGTAGATGATTAAGGAGAGCGGAGTTAAAGCAGAAGAGCTGGCTTGTCAGACAAAATATTGCCTAAGTTATGCTTTTGGCCTGTATTTATCTGTCTTTCCTTTGAATAAATGAACTCTCCTTCCAGTCTGGAGGCTCTGATTAAGGCTTTACGCTGCTTGCCTGGTGTCGGGCCGAAATCAGCTCAGCGCATGGCTTATCATCTGTTGCAGCGTGACCGACAGGGAGCGTTGCATCTGTCTCACTCACTTTCTCATGCGGTTGAGAGTGTCAAGCATTGCAGTAAGTGCAATAATTTTTCCGAAGATGATATTTGTGTCTTGTGTAGGTCGAGCCGACGCGAGACAAATCTGCTATGCGTAGTCGAGATGCCGTCAGATATGTTGATGATGGAACAGACGCAGTGTTATCGCGGCATGTATTTTGTGCTGATGGGACGTTTGTCACCTTTGGATGGTATAGGTGCAAGAGAGCTACCCATGACGCGTTTAGTTAGTCGTTCTCAGGAGTTGGCTTGTGAGGTAATTCTAGCGACTAATTTTACTGTTGAAGGTGACGCAACTGCGCATTACCTCGCAACTTTGCTGCGTGCGCAGGGTGTAAAAGTTTCGCGCATTGCACGCGGCTTGCCCGTGGGTGGTGAATTAGAGCATGTAGATAGTGGGACTTTGGCGCAGGCAGTGCTGGAAAGACGGGTGATGACAGAATGAATGAGGAAGTTGACACAGTTCAACAAGGTGAACGTTTGCAAAAAGTGCTTGCGCAAGCAGGTGTCGGTTCGCGTCGCGAGATGGAAAAATGGATTAGTGCCGGTCGCGTAACGGTCAATGGTGAAGTGGCGACATTGGGTGTGCGTGTCGTTGAAGGAGATATATTGCGCGCGGATAAGCGTGTAGTGAAAGTTAAAGGCCAAGCGGCGTTGGGCTTGCCACGCGTGTTGCTATACCACAAGCAAGAAGGTGAAATCGTGAGTCGCGATGACCCAGGGAAGCGTAGCAGTGTGTTTGATAAGTTGCCAAAATTGCGTGGGCAAAAATGGATTGCTATCGGGCGACTGGACTTTAATACCAGCGGATTATTGATTTTTACAACTTCGGGTGAGTTGGCCAATCGTTTGATGCATCCCCGTTTTGAGGTTGATAGAGAGTATGCTGCGCGCGTGCAGGGCGAGATGACAGCAGAGCAGATGCGCCAGATGACTAAGCAAGGTATTGAATTGGAAGATGGTTTGGTGCGCTTTTCTAAGTTGACGGATGAAGGTGGTGAGGGCTTTAATCACTGGTATAGACTTGTCCTAAAAGAAGGGCGTAATCGCGTAGTGCGACGAACCTTTGAGGCCTTGGGTTTGGTGGTCAGCCGTTTGATGCGTGTGCGTTTCGGCATTGTTAATCTGCCGGCAAGCATTAAGCGTGGAAAAATGGCGGAATTGGGCGATGGCGAGGTAACGATGATACTGGATTGGCTTGGAATGGCTAGCGAGGTTGTTGAGCCGCCAGCACCAGTCAGAGTTGCTCGGTCATCAGTACATAAGCAAGCAAGCAAGGATGCTGAGCCGGAGTTGGTGGAAATACCTAAAAGTCGCAAAATGGCCGGTCGGCGCGGGCAATCAGACATGTCTCGTGCCAGTGCACACCGCAAAGTTAAAACTGGCGTGAAGTCATAAGTCTCGTTAAAGTTCCAGCAGTTAAGTAGAATTATTGAGAAAGTATCGGACTAGGGTGAATGGAAGAACGCGGTAATAAGACCATCATATGCAGCGTGTTTTTTTTGGATATTGTTGAATATTCAAAAAAATCCGTTTCAGGACAGATATCCCAAAAGGAGCGCTTTAACGCCTTCCTGTCTGCGGCTATTCGTGATGTGCCTGTTAATGATCGCATTATTTTGGATACAGGGGATGGCGCGGCAATCAGCTTTTTAGGTGATGTCGAAGATGCCCTGCGCGCAGCATTAAGCATGCGAAGTAGCTTGTTGAGCGAAGAGGGGCAGAAAGAACCTGCTTTGCTGGTACGTATGGGGATTAACCTTGGCCCTGTGCGCTTGGTGAGGGATATCAACGGACAACCCAACATCGTGGGTGACGGTATTAATGTAGCGCAACGCGTAATGGGTTTTGCCGACGCTGGGCAAATCCTAGTGTCGCGCTCCTACCATGATGCAGCTTCGCGTTTGTCACAACAATATGAAGGTATGTTTAGTTACGTTGGTTCGCGCACTGATAAGCATGTACGTGAGCATGATGTGTACTCTATCGGACAGCCAGGTGATTTGACAGGGGTTCAGACACCGCCTGCTCTTCAAGAGCAATCTCAGAATAAGTTATGGCAGGAATGGCTTGATAAATCTGTTTCACTACTGGAGCAGTTGCGCAACAAAAGTAAGGTTTATTGGGATGTTACACGTGTTCGTTGCAGTGAGTTGGCGTTGCTTGTGCGGGCTAAGTTTCAACAGGCTTCTGAGCTACAAAAAGGGCTATATATTGGTGTCGCACTGATTCCTTTCCTTTTGTTGCTGTTGACGATTAAGCTGGTCAATGCCCCAGAAGAGCCTGTTGCTAAGGCGTCCGATGCGCGAAAGAGCGTTGTCGCCTTGTCTCCTAAATCTGGCGTACCACATACATCTCCAGCTTCGAACTCTAGTGCAGAAAAATACGCTAAGTCTTCAGGTGTGCGTGAAAAAAAATCAAAACAAGCACCTAAAATAATTAAGAAAAAAGATAAACGAGTAAAAACGTATAAAAAACATAAAGTCACTCCAAAGCTGACTAAAGCACAGAGTTTAGTGTTAATTTCAGTTAAGCCTTGGGGTGAGGTCTATCTGGATGGAAAAATGGTGGGAGTGAGTCCCCCTTTGACTAAGCTTAAGGTTTCAGTAGGCCCACATGTTATTGAACTGAAAAATGCCAACTTCCCAGTGTACAAGCGAGTTGTCAATATTAAAGCGGGTAAGCAGTTAAAAATTCAACATAAATTTGCAAATTAACCACTTGCAAAGGAGATAGTCATTTTAGTTATAAGCAAAAATTTTGTGTTTTTGGGTTTGTGTATGCTGCTTCTCAGCGGTTGTGCCGGAATAAGTTCATGTGTTGATGGCAGTCAAGTCAGATTGTTCAGGACCGCCACTGAATATGCCTTGAATATGGGGATTAAGAGCTACTATGACGGAGACTATGAGATATCAGTGACTACGCTGCAGAGTCTCGTAGGTAATCGTGCTGCGACTAAGTCTGAGAAGTTGATTGCATATAAATATCTGGCTTTTGCTCACTGTATTTCGCCGACTGAATCCAAAGCTCAGAGAGAAAAAATGTGTCGCGAGTCGTTTAGGCAGGCTTTTGTTTTGAACCCAAAATTTAAATTAACACCTGCTGAAGCTGGTCACCCCGTGTGGGGCCCTATATTTAGCAGTGTTAAATATAAACAGACTAAGTAGCCTAGCGCATGTCCATGATCAAAAAATTAGGACGTTATGAAATAAACTCTGAGCTTGGTCAGGGGGCGATGGGTGTTGTTTATAAAGCGACTGACCCCTTAATTGATCGCATTGTTGCAATTAAAACGATTAATTTGGGCTTGGCTCAAGAAGAAAAAGAAGAGTATGAGGGGCGTTTTTATCAGGAGGCAAAAGCTGCTGGACGCTTGAGTCACCCCAATATTGTGACTATCTACGATGTGGGCAAAAGTGGTGATGTGGCTTACATTGCCATGGAGTTTTTGCAGGGCCGTGAGATTCGCGAGATCCTTGATGAAGGTCAGGCATTAGCAGTCTCCCAAGTTTTGGATATTACTTATCAGATAGCGCTTGGATTGGCATATGCGCATGAGCATGGCATTGTGCATCGCGATGTAAAGCCTTCCAATATCATGATGATTCGTGATGGGCATATCAAGATAACAGATTTTGGTATTGCTCGTATGGAGTCAGCGTCGGTACGTACCCAGACGGGTATGGTGCTCGGCTCCCCAAAGTATATGTCTCCCGAGCAAGTCATGGGAAAGCTTATAGATCAGCGTTCAGATATTTTTTCTCTGGGCGTGATGTTGTATGAAATGTTGACTAGCAAAGCGCCGTTTGTTGGTGAAAATGTAAATGCCATCATGTATCAGACGCTGAATGGAGTGCCACCACCACCCAGTTTGGTGAATACAGGCATCCCTGAAATGCTCAATTTTATCGTCGCTAAAGCGTTGGCGAAGAGTATGGATGATCGCTACCAGAATGCTAGAGACTTGGCGAATGATCTGCGCACTTGCCGAGAAAATCTACCACGAGCTTCTGATTTTAGTGCCGACTCAAAGCCTGCTGCTACAGCGTTGTCAGACGTTGCTGTTGCGCGAATGGAGGAGGGCGAAGAATCCAAACCTGTGCCCACTTTGGGATTGTCTACTGCTTTTGATTCATTTGAGGCGACTATGCGCTTGGCGGCGATGACGGCGAGCAGTGAAGAGGTCGAAGAGCTATCCAAAACGCATAAGTTGGCTCGCCCTAGTATCGAGGATATTAATAGCGTTGCTAAGCAGGCATCAAACAAGCAACCATCCTCAGAAGGCAATCCGTCCTATCAGTCTCGCTCCAATGATGCAGAAAATAGTTCAAGCAAGGGTGGTGGAATGGTGCTGATGGTCATCGTTGTACTGGTTATTGGCGGTTTAATCTTTGCTTTGTTGCGTTAACCGCTAAAAGCGGCAATTCAATCCGCAGATTTCGCAGATTAACGCAGATTTTCAATCTGTTGCTGAAGTGTATTTATCTTAGAAAAAGCAGTTAGCCACAGAGTTCACAGAGTTCACAGAGAAAGTGGGGTAAGCAGGGATGGGCGGTTTCATCGCCCAACTCGCAAAAAAACCGTTGCCGCTCTTGACTTCACCACCTTTTGGGTTAATAAACGAAAGGTGGATAAACCTCGTCATTCTCTGTGAGCTTTGTGGCTTGAACTGCGATTTTTAAGTTTAATCACCCAATGGATGACTCAGAAGTTCGACATTAGATGTCGTGTAATTGACGAAAATCTGAGTACCCATAGGGCATGAGAGAATCTTCGAGCTAATCAGCGGACAACAGCTTTTTCTAGGTTAACTAGAAATCGCGTCATTTTGGAGTGTGGCGATTATGCAGCGACACTTTAATTTGCACCCCTCGCGTCAATTGTTTATTTGTATTGTGTTTTTTCACGCACTGCTGATAGGTGTATTGCTGTTTATTCCTTTTTCTTATTCTGTACTGGCTTCACTGTGTGTTGTGTTGTTGTGCAGCATGACTTACTACGTGCTGCGTGATGCTGGATTGAAGCTCGAAAATGCGTGTGTGGCACTGAGAGTAGAGGATGACGGTGTGGTATTAATCAACAGCAAGGGCTTGGAGTCTCTAGGACAATTATTAAGCAGCAGCGTGGTTACGCCGCACCTGCTTGTTTTGAATGTTAAGTTGCTAGGTGAGCGCCGTAGACGTAATGTAATTGTTATGCCGGATAGCATGGATGCGCAGTCATTCCGGCATCTGCGTGTGGTATTGAAATGGCAAGTCGCTAGTGTTTAGGTTTAGGAGGTGTGAGGATGGTAGAGAGGGCTTCAGGAAGCGTTTCTGGATAATCTTTACTGTAATGTAAGCCACGGCTTTCGTGACGGGCAAGCGCACTTTGTACGATTAAATCGGCACTTAATACTAGATTGCGTAGTTCCAATAAATCCGCGCTGACGTGGAAGTTGCTGTAATACTCATTGATTTCTTCGTGCAGTAGGCGAATGCGATGCTGCGCGCGCTCCAGACGTTTTGTTGTGCGGACGATGCCAACATAGTCCCACATGAAGCGTCGTAATTCATCCCAGTTATGGGAGATGACAACTGCCTCATCGGCATTGGTTACTTGGCTTTCATCCCAGTGAGGCAAGGAAAGAATAGCCCATAAGGGTTTGTTCAAAATGTCTTGGGCGGCAGATTCGGCATACACCAAACACTCGAGTAGCGAATTGCTAGCTAGGCGATTTGCGCCATGCAAACCTGTGTGTGAAGTTTCGCCTATGGCATAAAGATTGTCGATGTCAGTGCGACCCTGATGATCCACCACTAGCCCGCCGCAAGTAAAGTGCACGGCAGGAACAACGGGGATAGGTTGACTCGAGATGTCGATCCCGAGAGACAAGCAGCGCGCATAAATATTGGGAAAATGCTCTTTCAAAAAGGCAATGGGTTGGTGGGAAATATCCAGATAGATACAGTCTAGCCCACGTTTTTTCATTTCAAAGTCGATGGCGCGTGCGACAACATCGCGCGGTGCCAGCTCGGCGCGTTCATCATGCCAAGGCATAAAGCGTGTTCCGTCTGGCAGTTTTAAAATGCCACCTTCACCGCGCACGGCTTCACTAATTAAAAAAGATTTTTCGTGTGGATGATAAAGACAGGTTGGGTGAAACTGAATAAATTCCATGTTGGCAACTCGACAACCAGCACGCCAGCCCATTGCAATGCCGTCACCCGTGGCCGTGTCGGGGTTGGTCGTGTAGAGATAAACTTTTCCAGCTCCACCGGTCGCAAGTATGGTATCGCGAGCCGCAATGGTAACGATATCCTCAGTCAGGGTGTTTAGGGCATATGCTCCGTAACAATGTTTATCGTCGCGGCCTATTTTAAGACCTGTGATTAGATCAACTGCAATGTAATGTTCCAGAACAGTAATGTTGGGGTGGGCGAGCACCTTGTTCGCGATGACTTCCTGTACTGCTAACCCTGTCGCATCAGCAGCATGGATTATGCGGCGCTGACTATGTCCACCTTCGCGTGTTAGGTGATACTTCTGCTCGTTGTTGTTGTCGCGACTGAAGGGAACCCCTTGCTTAATCAACCAATTGATTGCGGCGGCGCCTTTTTCAACTACAAAACGAGTCGTTTCAGAGTCGCACAGTCCGGCACCCGCAATTTTCGTATCCTGAATATGCTTGTCGAAAGAATCCGCTGGCGAAAGGACAGCGGCAATTCCGCCCTGAGCTCTAGCGCTAGCGCCTTCAAGAAGCGATTTTTTGGTAATGACCGCGACCTTCTTCTGGTCCGCCAACTTTAGTGCCAGAGAGAGTCCAGCCAAGCCACTACCAATGATGAGAGTATCAAATTGCAACACGATGATTAGTTCTGGAAGATGTTCATTAGGCGAACTATAGCAAATTCACGAGTTGAATTTAGATAAACAGAAAGAATTATGAACTTAATTAATTATTCATTGTCCATCCGCATGCAATGGTTAAAGCGTGACCCTTAATGCTGTAGTACGGTTATACTAGCCGCCCACGTTGAGTGGTGAGGAATAAGGGCTAGGGAATGGGTGACAGGGAAGTTGATCAACAGTTGGTAGAGCGCGCGCAAAGTGGCGATAAACACGCGTTTGAATTGTTGGTTTCTAAGTATCAGCGCAGGCTAGGACGGTTGATTTCACGTTTTGTGCGTGACGCTGCAGAAGCTGAAGATGTGACCCAGGATGCATTTATTAAAGCATACCGGGCGTTGCCTGCTTTTCGCGGAGACAGTGCTTTTTATACATGGCTGTACAGAATCGGGATTAATACAGCAAAAAATCATTTGCTTGCATTGGGGCGCAGGGCTCCGACTAGCACTGCATTTGATACCGATGAAGCGGAAGAATTTGAAGAAGCGGTGCTGTTGCATGAAGTTGCAACGCCGGAAAATGAATTGATGAGTAAGCAGGTGGTGGATGTGGTTAATGCGTCACTACAACAACTGCCGGATGATTTGCGTATGGCTTTGACGCTACGTGAAATAGAGGGTTTGAGTTACGAAGAGATCGCGGCAGTTATGAATTGTCCGATTGGTACGGTGAGATCGAGAATATTTCGAGCTCGAGAAGCGGTAGCAGTTAATTTGCGCCCCTTGTTGGGCACCAATGATAATCAAAGGTGGTAAGCATGAAACAAGATATTTCTGCATTAATGGATGGTGAGTTGTTTGAGGATGAGGCCGACACACTGTTGGCTAAGTTGAAAAAAGATCCTCATTCGCATCGAGAATGGCAGGCTTACCATTTGATTGGAGATGCCTTGCGTCAGCCAGATCACATATGTAAAGACATCAGTACTTCCTTTTATGAGCGTTTGCAAGCTGAACCTACCGTGTTTGCGCCACGCAGACGGGCATCACAGAAAGTACGTTATTTCGCTCTCTCTGCTGCTGCTTCCGTGATGGCATTGGCATTGGTGGCGTGGATGTCCTTGCAGGTAGGGGGGGAGCCTTCGCCTCAACTCGCAAGCATTCAACAACAAAATTCCGTTCGCCCAGCAAGTTTTTCTTCGGCTAATCACGTAAGAGATTACGTGATGGCTCATCAGGAATTTTCTCCTAGTACAGACGTGCACGGTGCTGTTTCGTATATACATGCAGTTTCAAATAGATAAGGCGCGAATAGATGCATCATTGCGTGAAATTATTACCGGTTTTATTGCTGCTCTTGGGGCAGAACGTTTATGCAGACCCGAATCGAAGTGACGCTGACTGGTTGGAGACCATGGCTTTTGCAGCCCATCAAACTGACTATAGTGGCACTTTCGTCTATCAGGATGGGATGGGAGGAAATGTTGAGGTATCTCGTATTTCACACATCGTCGATGCGCATGGAGAGCATGAAAGACTAGAAAGTATGAGTGGAATCCGTCGCACAGTGGTTAGTAATAATAATCAAGTGTGGCTGTTTGAAGGTGAACGCAAAGTCAGAATCGAAAGAACTCACGGAGAAAAAGGCTTCCCAGATTTGTTGCCCGAGCAGCTTTCCGCTCTTAAAAAGAATTACTTTATCCGACAGGCCGAAGAAGACCGGGTGGCGGGGTTTCATGTGCACGCTATTGTCTTTCAGCCTAAAGATAATTTGCGCTATAGCCACAAAATGTGGGCGCATTCCCAGTCAGGCTTATTGCTAAAGGCGGAGGTGCTAGACGAACGTTCGCGCATTATCGAGCAATATGCATTCACTCAGTTGTCACTCGACAAAAATGTTGATCGTTCTTGGGTAGAGAAAGCGGCTCCCACTGTCATTGCTCTTGAAACTGATAAAGATGAAAATTCGGAGGATGAGAACTCGGAAGCGAAAGCTGATTTAGAACCAAAAGCCACCGATTGGCAGGTAGATGCGCTGCCGAGTGGCTTCAAGAAAATCATGCAATTCTGTCATCCTATACGTGACAAAACGATTCCTGTAACACATATGGTTTTTTCCGACGGACTGGCAGGTATTTCAGTATTTATTGAAGCTGTGGCAGGGCGAGAGTATTTAAATCCCGGTCTGTCTAGTCAGGGGGCGATTCAGGTCTATAGCAGAATTAGCGGAGATACGCTCATTACAGTAGTCGGTGAGGTGCCTCCCCGTACAGTGATGCAAGTGGCTGAATCAGTTCGTTACGCAGGAGAATAAGATGTTGGAAACGCGTGCTATTGTCGTTCGTTTGCAAGGTGACGAGGCTTTCGTCGAAGCAAAAGGCGGTGGTGGTTGCGGTCATTGCGACAGTGCAAAAGGTTGTGGTAGTGGGAAATTATCACAATTATTTTGCAGTAAACCCCGTCAATTCAAAGTAAAGAATGAGGCTGATGCTACAGTCGGTGATGAAGTGCAAGTCACCTTGGCGGATGGTGTGTTATTGCGTAGTGCGGTTTTAATGTATGCGATACCGCTAGCCTTGGTATTAGGCGGTGGCATGCTCGGCTCATCTTGGGGAAGTGACGCTGCCAGCCGTGATGGGTATGCTGCATTGGGTGCCTTAGTGGGCTTGATCGGCGGATTCGTTTTGGCAAGATGGCTTGCCAAGCGCCAAATGGTGATGGCAGTGGCAAGTCCTATTACCCAAGCTCATTAATTTAATCTGTCGGCATGTCAAACTAAGTGATTCAGGCTTTATATATAGGGATTAAGGGAGAAAAAATGTTGAAGAGGTTTTCGATTGTTGCGTTGCTTGTGCTCTTTAGTCAGACACTTCAAGCGAAAGTGCTACCAGATTTTACCGAGTTGGTTGAAAAGCAGGGTGCTGCCGTAGTGAATGTAAGTACCACGAAGATAATTCACAATGCTCACGCAACTCCCGGAATGCCCAATTTGCCGCAAGGCGATCCATTCTACGAATTTTTCCGCCGTTTTGCCCCTCAAACACCTCACGATCAGAAATCCCAATCTTTAGGTTCAGGTTTTATTATTAGCTCCGATGGCTATATCTTGACCAACGCACATGTGGTTGATCGTGCAGATGAAATCACGGTTCGCTTGACAGATAAACGCGAATTTAAAGCCAAAGTGATCGGTGCGGATAAGCGCACCGATGTGGCTGTGCTAAAGATAGAAGCGACTGGCCTTCCGCAGATTTCTATGGGAAATGTGGATGTGCTGAAAGTCGGTGAATGGGTAGTGGCAATAGGCTCTCCGTTCGGCTTTGATAACAGTGTGACGGCGGGTATTGTTAGCGCCAAGGGGCGTTCCCTGCCACAAGAGAGCTTTGTGCCTTTTATTCAGACCGACGTAGCTATTAATCCGGGAAATTCGGGTGGGCCGCTGTTTAATATGAAAGGCGAAGTTGTCGGCATCAACTCGCAGATATATAGCCGTTCAGGCGGTTATATGGGCTTGTCATTTTCGATTCCGATCGACGTTGCGATGAATGTCGTTAATCAATTGCGCTCGACGGGCAAAGTGACGCGCGGACGTATCGGTGTGATTATTCAAGATGTGACACGCGAACTGGCCGACTCATTCGGTTTAAGCCAGGCGACGGGGGCTTTGATTTCAAACGTTGAAAAAAATGGCCCAGCGGATAAAGCAGGAATAAAAGCCAGTGATGTGATTCTCAAGTTCGATGGGAAAGTAGTGAAGGGTTCGATTGACTTGCCGCGTATCGTGGCTGGGACTCACCCCGGCAGCGAAGTAAAGGTTGAGTTGTGGCGCAAAGGGGCAGTTCATGATGTTACTTTGCTCGTTGGAGAGATTGCAGATAATACTCAGGCTGCGCAGCAAGGCCATAAAAATGGCGGTAAAGCTGCGCCACATTCGGAGAGTTTTGAGCGGCTCGGTCTAGAACTGGCCGAATTGACGACAGAGCAGAAAGCTGAATTGAAGATAGCAGACGGTCTTCTAGTGATATCGGTAAAAGGTGCGGCTGCGCGTAGCGATTTAAATCGTGGTGATATTATTTTGGCCATTGGCAACCTTGCAATTAAATCCGCGAGCCAATTTAATGAAGTATTAAAGAAAATTCCTAAAGGTCGAAACGTGGCCTTGTTAGTGCGGCGCGGTGAAGTCGCTTCTTATGTGGCGATTAAATTGGATGAGAAATAATCGCTGAGCACTCCGTCAGTACAGCGTATCCCGCTAAAATCGGCTAGAATTCGGCCTTCGCGAATTCCCGCCTGATTAGGCGGGATACGTTTTTTTAAAGTATAGATAATTCATGCAACTAATTCGTAATTTTTCCATCATTGCTCATATTGATCACGGCAAATCCACGCTGGCAGATCGCATTATTCATTTGTGCGGAGGTTTGTCGGATCGCGAGATGGAATCGCAGGTGCTGGACTCGATGGATATCGAGCGTGAGCGCGGCATTACCATCAAGGCGCAGACGGCGGCACTGAGCTACAAAGCGCGCGATGGGCAAGTCTATAACCTGAATCTCATTGATACCCCTGGGCATGTAGATTTTTCCTATGAGGTGTCACGCTCTCTTTCTGCATGTGAAGGGGCATTGTTAGTGGTTGATGCTTCGCAGGGTGTAGAGGCACAGACCGTTGCCAACTGCTATACCGCACTTGATTTGGGCGTGGAAGTCGTGCCGGTGTTAAATAAGATTGATCTGCCATCTGCCGACCCAGAAAGTGCTATTGCCGAAATCGAAGATGTGATTGGCATAGATGCTCAGGATGCAGTGCATTGCTCAGCTAAGACTGGTCTTGGTGTGCAAGATGTACTTGAGTCGCTGATAATTAAAGTTCCTCCTCCTAAAGGCGATAAGAGCGCGCCATTGCAGGCTTTGATTGTTGACTCTTGGTTCGATAATTATGTCGGGGTGGTGATGCTGCTGCGTATCGTAAACGGCACGATCAAACCCAAAGACAAAATTCTTTTCATGGCGAACGGTGCGCAACATCTTGCTGAGCATGTCGGCGTATTTGCACCTAAATCAGAAGCTCGTGAAAATCTGAGTGCAGGGCAAGTTGGCTTTGTAATCGCGGGTATCAAAGAGCTGAAAGATGCAAAAGTTGGTGACACGATTACCACGGTCGCTCGGCCTGCAGCTAATGCTTTGCCTGGTTTTAAAGAGGTTCAGCCGCAGGTGTTTGCTGGCTTGTTTCCGGTTGAATCGAATCAGTATGAAGCTCTGCGCGTCTCCTTAGATAAGCTCAAACTAAATGATTCTTCGCTGCAATATGAGCCAGAGGTGTCGCAAGCATTGGGTTTTGGTTTTCGTTGCGGTTTCCTAGGGCTGCTGCACATGGAGATCGTGCAGGAGCGCTTGGAGCGCGAATTTGATATGGATCTCATTACCACCGCACCGACGGTGATTTATGAGGTCGTGCTACGCGATGGTACGGTGCTGATGGTGGATAACCCATCCAAACTACCAGAAATGTCCAAAACTGAGGAAATACGTGAACCCATCGTTAATGTGAATTTATACATGCCTCAGGAATACGTGGGCGCGGTGATAACCCTGTGTACCCAGAAGCGAGGTGTGCAGATTGATATGAATTACCTCGGTAAACAAGTGCTATTAAAGTACGAAATGCCGATGGGTGAGATTGTCTTAGACTTTTTTGACAGACTGAAATCCGTATCGCGCGGTTATGCTTCAATGGACTATGAGTTCAAGGAGTATCGTTCAGCGGATGTGGTTAAGGTAGATATACTTATCAATAGTGAAAAAGTAGATGCACTGTCGATTATTGTGCATCGCGGCAACAGTCAGTATCGCGGACGCGAAGTGGCATCCAAGATGCGCGAACTAATACCGCGTCAGATGTTTGACGTAGCGATTCAGGCTGCAATTGGTGCAAATATTATTTCGCGTGAAAACGTTAAGGCATTGCGCAAAAACGTATTGGCTAAATGCTACGGTGGTGACATTTCACGGAAACGCAAGTTGCTGGAAAAACAAAAAGCCGGCAAAAAACGTATGAAGCAAGTAGGTAACGTAGAAATTCCGCAGGAGGCTTTTCTTGCCATCTTGCGCGTAGATGATAAATAGATAGGACGATAATGGATTTTGCTTTAATCATGTTTTTATTGCTGCTGGTGACTGGCGGCATTTGGCTGTTAGATAAATTTGTGTTGAATGCCAAACGCACAGCCGCGATTGCCGAGCCTTGGTGGGTTGAATACGCTAAGAGTTTCTTTCCCGTTATTTTGGCCGTATTCTTGTTGCGCTCATTTCTGATAGAGCCATTTAAAATACCCTCTGGCTCGATGATCCCAACGCTACACGTAGGTGACTTTATTTTGGTCAATAAATTTACCTATGGAGTTCGCCTACCTATTATCAACGAAAAAATCTTCAGTATTGGTGATCCAAAGCGTGGTGATGTGATGGTGTTTCGTTACCCAGAAAACCCTTCAGTGGATTATATTAAACGCGTAGTAGGACTGCCCGGAGATAGAATTGTTTACCGTGATAAGCGCCTGTGGCTTAACGGCAAGGAGCAATCTCTACAAGCAGACGGCGATTTCAACTATGTCGAAAGCGGGCTTAATTTTGTTCATACGGTACGTTATATTGAAAATCTTGGCGGACATAAACATCCGATTTTGAAAAACCCAGACCAGCCTTCGATTCATTTGAATAGCGTGTCTAGATTTGCTAATTTTGAGAATTGCCAATATGACAATCTGGAAATGCGCTGCACAGTACCGCAAGGCGAGTATTTTATGATGGGTGATAACCGCGATAATAGTCGTGATAGTCGTTACTGGGGCTTTGTTCCAGATAAAAACATTGTGGGTAGAGCGTTCTTTATCTGGATGAATTTTGGCGATCTAAAACGCGTCGGCACGACAATCAATTGATCTACAACGTCGAGGGAGATGCGAAAATGAAAACACGCAAAAACACGCAGCTGGGTATCGGATTCGTGGGAGTTTTTCTGATTATTGGCGCTGTAATTATTACAGCCACTCTGGCGTTGAAGGTTATCCCTGCCTATTGGAATAGTGGTGATATCAATCGGCTGTTCAAAGTGATTGCAAATGACCCTGCGATGAAAGCAGCTACTGTCAGAGAAATTCGTGAGTCTTTTCGCAAGCGAGCCATGATGGACTCTATCAGCACGATCACGGCAAAGGACATTCAAATCGACAAATCTGAGGGGCCGCTGATACTTAGCACTAGTTATGTAGTGAAGGTTCCGCTGGTAGGTAATGCCAGTCTGATGCTTGAATTTAATCCCAGCAGCGCACAATAAGACTGGCATGAATCGAGAGTCTCTGTGTCGACAAATAGGATACCAGTTTACAGATCCTCAACTATTACAAAGGGCGCTAACGCATCGCAGCCATAGCACGGCGCATTACGAACGCTTGGAGTTTTTGGGCGACAGTGTGTTGAATTGCACCATCGCTAAGTTTCTATACGAAAACTATCCCAGTTTGCCGGAAGGCGACCTGTCCAGATTGCGTTCTAATTTAGTCAATCAGCAAACCTTGTTTACTTTGGCGCAGGGTTTGAATATTGGTGAATTGCTGCTGCTAGGGGAGGGTGAACGAAAAAGTGCCGGATTTCGTCGCCCATCTATTCTGGCAGATGCCATGGAATCTTTGTTTGGTGCTGTGTTTTTGGATGGTGGATTTTGTGCAGCAGAGAAAGTGGTGTTGAGTCTATATGTGCCATTCATCGAGCAAGCCGATGTGCATAGTTTGGGCAAAGATGCTAAAACCCTGTTGCAAGAGCTTCTACAAGCTAGAAGATTGGCATTGCCGAAATACACCGTGGTCGCCACACAAGGTGAAGCCCATGCCCAAATATTTGTGATTGAATGCGTGATCGCACAACTCAAAGTTAGCACCCGTGGCGAAGGCAGTAGCCGCCGTATCGCCGAACAAGTCGCAGCAGAATCTGCATACAACCTACTGAATAAAAGCAAATAATGACCGATACCCCAGATACATTTAATAGTGGCTTCATCTCAATCGTTGGACGTCCAAACGTGGGAAAGTCAACGCTGCTCAACCATCTTATCGGACAAAAAGTCAGCATTACTTCACGTAAAGCACAGACAACGCGTCACCGTATTACAGGGATTCTTACCGAAGAGAAGACACAGTTCGTATTCGTTGATACACCAGGTTTTCAGACTCAACATCTGAACACATTGAACAAAGGCCTTAACCGCGTAGTCACCGGCAGCTTGCGCGATGTCAATATTGTACTGTTCGTTATCGAGGCGCGCCATTTTGACGATAGGGATCGTCAAGTCATGAACTTGTTGCCCTCCCATATTCCCGTGATTCTGGTCATCAACAAGATTGATGTTATGGAGCACAAGAATGAGCTGCTGCCCTTTATGGAAAGCATAGCTAAAGAGCGTCAGTTCACCGCTATCGTGCCTGTGAGTGCTAAACAGGACAATCAACTCGATACCTTGTTGGATGCGGTTCGCCCTTACATTCCAGAAGGTGAGAAAATTTATCCAGACGATGAAATTACCGATCGCAATGAACGTTTTCTCGCTGCTGAAATTGTGCGTGAAAAAGTGTTCCGCTTTACCGGTGAAGAGTTGCCTTACTCTGTAAGTGTTGTGATTGAGCAATTTAAAATGGACGGAAAAATGCGTCGCATCCACGCCGCAATTCTAGTGGACAAAGACTCGCACAAAGCCATGCTCATCGGAGCCAAAGGCGAAAAACTCAAAGAAATAGCCACGCAATCACGCCTAGATATGGAAAAACTTTTTGATGGCAAAGTCTATCTAGAAGTGTGGATCAAAGTCCGCAGCGGCTGGGCAGATAGCCCGCAAATGTTGAAAAGCCTAGGCTACGAGTAAGCCAATGTCGCAGGCGAATAAACACCGCTTGGAGAATGAACTCGCCTTCGTGTTGCATAGCTACCCCTACCGTGAGACAAGTATGGTACTGGAAGTCTTCAGCCGTCAGTATGGACGTGTGCCGTTGGTGGCAAGAGGGGCACGGCGACCGAGGTCGGCTTTGCGCGGTTTGTTGATGAGCTTTCAGCCGCTAGCCTTGAGTTGGTTTGGCAAAAATGAGTTACGCACTTTGCATAGTGCGGAGTGGCAGGGCGGGCAGCCGCAGTTGCAGGGAACGGCGCTGATGTGCGGTTTCTACTTGAACGAGTTATTGCTTAACTTGACTGCGCGCGATGATCCTCATGAGAGTCTGTTTGATTATTACAGGCAGACCTTGCAGCGCCTAGTACTAGAAGAAGACCATGCCGCGACTTTGCGTTGCTTTGAAAAACACCTGCTGCAAGAATTGGGTTATGCCTTGTTGTTGGAACATGAGGCGGGCGGCAACCTGCCTATCCACGCAGATAAAACCTATCGCTATATTTTAGAACGCGGTGCCATTCCTGATGCGCCCAGTGTGTCACAAGGCTTAGCCCTTACTGGCAAGACCTTGCTGGATATCGCGGCAGACGATTACTCTGATGTGAATAGTGCGCGGCAAGGTAAGCAACTTATGCGTATGTTATTAAATCATCATCTCGGTGGCGTGGTTTTACACACCAGAGAATTGATAAAGGATTTGAAGAAATATGATTAAGCTCGGATTGAATATCGACCATGTTGCCACACTGCGTCAAGCACGCGGCTCGCGTTATCCCAATGTTGTCCGCGCGGCGCTAATTTGCGAAGAAGCAGGAGCGGATGCCATCACGCTGCATTTGCGCGAAGACCGCCGCCATATACAGGATGCCGATGTGGCGACACTGCGCGGCATGTTGCAAACGCGTATGAATTTGGAATGCGCAGTAACCGAGGAAATGATTAATCTCGCCTTGCGTACCAAGCCGCACGACCTTTGTCTGGTGCCGGAAAAGCGCGAAGAGTTGACTACCGAAGGCGGGCTAGATGTAGTGAAATATTTCGATGCCGTACAGCGCGCTACGCAACGTTGCACTGAAGCAGGTATTCGTGTTTCATTATTTATTGATGCCGACGAACGTCAATTGGATGCCGCAAAGAAAGCCGGTGCGCCCGTGGTGGAAATTCACACTGGGAAATATGCCGATGCCGATAGCGTCCCTGAACGCGCTGCTGAGTTGGAGCGTATCCGTCGTGGCGTGCTGCATGCGCATGAACTGGGCTTGCAAGTGAATGCCGGACACGGACTTCACTATCACAACGTCCGTCCCATCGTCGCCATCCCACACATTGAAGAACTCAATATCGGTCACTCAGTGATTGCCGAGGCGCTGTTTATCGGCTTGGAGCAAGCGGTTAAAAACATGAAGGCTTTGCTGGTGGCATGAGTGTGTCTAAACTCAGGTCAAGCGATAGTATAAGATGATCCACGGTATTGGTACCGACATCGTCGCAGTGGCACGCATTGAAGCGGCGATAGCAAGACACGGCTCCGCTTTTGCCGAGCGTATTTTAAGTGTCCAAGAGTTGCCTGAGTATGCCAGCTGCGCTCATCCTGCTCGCTTTCTAAGCAAACGCTTCGCCGCCAAAGAAGCGCTTGCAAAAGCCACCGGGCAAGGCCTGCGCCATCCGGTAAGTTTGCATGGCATAAGCGTTATCCATGATGAACTAGGCAAGCCAGCATTTCATTTTGAGGATGAATTGTCAGCGTATCTGCAACAGCAAGGAATGACCGCCCATCATTTAAGTATTAGCGACGAGAAAGAAATGGTAGTGGCGTTTGTGGTGCTGGAGAGTAAGTAAATATTGAAGCCTTTATATTTCGTGTTGATTGGAGTATTCCGCTAGCAACAACTTTACTCGTGAAGCAACTAAGCGACTCTGATTTGTTAGTATGTCGCTCGAGCTTGGCGGCAAGTGTATAAATATGAGCTAAGTAACATTTCGTGGAGGTTTTTTAGCTCTTTTTCGTGCCAAATGTACAGCTACTAACACCTGCTTTCGGTCGTCTCTAAGTCCTCTGTGTCGATGCACTAATTCCTTAAGTCTGCTGTTTACCCCACCCTCAACATGATTCGTTGTGCGTGGCACATACGGGTGATCAATGAAGGTAAAAAAATGCGGCTGCGCATTACGAATGAGTGAGCGTGCAGCCCGAATGTTGCGGTGCGTATACCACCCATCTGCGCCGCCTTCCTGCCAAAGGTTCTCCATAGCTGCGCTCTTTAAGAAAGCCTGCATGTCGTCGTTCCCAGCGTCGATAGACGCACAGCCAACGTCCTCGTTGCTTCTTTGTGTGCACCGTAAACAATCGCTGTGTAAGCTTCAGCAATTCTTTACCCGCATCTGTCTTTGGCTGTCGCCTTAATTTAATTCGAGCCAGTCGTTCGATGTGAACAATACATCGTTGAATCTTCGTCTGTGCCCATAAACACTGGGCTGCCGCCAGCAGTCCCTTCTGCCCATCAATCACTACGGCATCTGGTGCAGGAAGCTTCTTCAGGAAATTCATCCAGTTTGCTAGGGGCTCTCGCTCCACAAACTGCCATGAAATTTGTGCGTCCATCGTTCTACAAATGAGGGCGGCATTCTCTCTTCCTGATAGATAAACACCATCGAGAATGTAGACGCTGCATGGAGTCTGGCTAAGCACAGTTGGTTGTTGAAACTGCTGCCACAGAGGTGTAAACCACCGAATGAGCGTCCGTCGACTTACGCCATGTTCGTCGGCAATTTCAGAGAAGGAGCGATTGCCTATGAGCCAGTGAATGAATAGCGTTCGGTGATGTCGTGCTTGTGTATCAGGGCGACTTTTGACCGCACTTGATCTTCATAAATTGCAATACCATCGTTGAATGCCCGCAGCAGTTAGACCGCGCTTTTGCATGGGGTGTTTGCATGTGGAACAGTGTTTTTTTCATGAGATTAGACTACCACCTTGTCTAATCTAGGCCTAAATCACTTCGCAGCCCAATCAGGGACTGGCTTGCAGAGAAATTGGACTTCCACGAAATGTCACTTAGCTCATGTTTTCTGAACATTGTGGATTCACAAAAAATTAACTAAGCTAGAATATATAGGCCGTTTTCCCTATTGTGTTAAAAGGAAAATAAGCCTATAACTAACATTGTTATTTGGATGAAATAACGCAGTATTTAATTAGTAAGGTACTCAGTTAGTGGTATTGCCTGTAAGTAGCATGAGGTATCACTGTAGGATGTTGATTATATTTATACATGTAAACCCGTCGAAAGACAGGTACGTAAAGTTTCCGATCTAAAGGAATAAAAACCTATGACAACGGGGCTGGCAAAGTTTGTTACAGGCTGACCCTCTGTTTCTCAAAATAAGGAGAATATCGTGTCACCTCAAAATTCCGTTCCAGATAGTTTCTCGTTCGACCAAGTAAATGAGCGTAGTCTGCATCATAAATATCCAAGACAATCGCCTTCCATTCCAACATCACCTAAAAGTTATGAGTTGCGTGCAAGGTATGAGGCACGTCTAGAGGCAAAGAGTAATTTGAAACCGTTTAAGCCGGAGTAAGTTAAGAAGATGCCAGCGATGTTGGTTGACATCGCATGACGCTTTCCTTGCACTCTGATGCAAACTGCATAGCATTTATGCGCAATTTTTTGCATAAATAGATAAACTGTTGGTGAATAGTTTATCTACAACGGGTAGAGGTCTAAAGACTACGTTCTTTTGAATAACATTTCAATATACAAGCAATTGACCCATTAACCGTTAAGGCATATTCGGAAACTGAATATAGCGTCTCAGATATGTTCGTTTTACGTTTGGGCGTTGCCAATGAAGCATTATTGAACTTATACAAAAAGTTTAAGGTAAGCTCAGCTGTTTTTCTTACGGCTTGCAACCCTTTTAGTCAACCCACTGAGGTAGCAAAAAACGCCGCCAGACAAGTTGAGTTGGCAAAGGAATTGAACGAGTACAGTTTGAGATTTTTTGATGGAGTAGGACAACATCCCGCAGGAGATTGGCCTGCCGAACCAAGTTATTTCGCGTTGGGACTATCGCGTGAAGCTGGGCGCGCTCAAAAACCAAGTGCAACATTTTTCGGAGAAAATGTTGCATGGTAAAAATTTACAAGCAGTTGAGTATTGAACAGAGAACGATGATCCAGACGCAACTAACCATGGGGTTCAAGCCGAGTGAAATTGCCCGTGAGTTAGGTCGTTCAGCGGGGACATTGAGTCGGGAGTTGAGGCGTAACGGGTGGATTCGTTCGAAGATGCCGCGTGGCGTTGGCAGGCCAGCGATTGCGGGTGGCTACCGTGCTGATGAGGCGCAGCGGCGTGCCACAGCCTTTACGATCAGACCGCACACTTTGTGCAAGGTGCGGCCTGGTACAGCGCTTTGGGAACAGGTCACACATTATTTGCAAATGGGTTACTCGCCGGAGCAGATTGCAGGCACACTGTCGGCTGTGCATCCCGACTATCCAACACTACAGGCTTCCCACGAAACCATCTATACGGCAATCTATGCGATGCCACGCGGAGAGTTACGCACAGAAGTGATTGGCTGGCTGCGCTTTGGCCATGCCAAACGCCGTCCGCGTACACGGGGTGAAGATCGGCGTGGACGGATACCTGACATGGTCAGCATTCATGATCGGCCTGCCGAGATTGAAGAGCGGCTGGTGCCGGGGCACTGGGAAGGTGATCTCATCAAGGGCGCGCATAACCGCTCGTCAGTGGGGACGCTAGTAGAACGTACCACGCTGTTCACTGTACTGGCCAAGATGGAGGATGCCAGCGCGGCCTCAGCAGTCAAGAGTTTCGGCTTTGTTCTCAATCGCATCGAAGCACAAAAACGCTTATCGATGACTTACGATCAGGGCAAAGAGATGGCGGGACATCAGCAACTGGCGGCAGACACTGGAATCAAGGTATTCTTTGCTGACCCGCATAGCCCATGGCAGCGCGGCATCAACGAAAATACCAACGGCTTGGCTCGCCAGTATTTACCAAAAGGGAGTGACTTGAGCGTATTCTCTCAGGCCGAGTTAGATGCGATTGCGTGGAAACTGAACACGCGTCCACGCAAGTCACTCGGATTCAAATGCCAGGTAGAGTTGTTCATGCCAGACGCTTTTGACTTTAGGCAGCATCACGCTGCGTTATTTGCACTTGGTGATTGAAACCGCCAAGTAAAAAGATACGGCAGCGCATTCCGAATGAGTGAGCGTGCAGCCCGAATGTTGCGGTGCGTATACCACCATGTGCGCCGCCTTCCTGCCAAAGGTTCTCCATAGCTGCGCTCTTTAAGAAAGGCTGCATGTCGTCGTTCCCAGCGTCGATAGACACACAGCCAACGTCCTCGTTGCTTCTTTGTGTGCACCGTAAACAATCGCTGTGTAAGCTTCAGCAATTCTTTACCCGCGTCTGTTTTTGGCTGTCGCGTTAATTTAATTCGAGCCAGTCGTTCGATGTGAACAATGCATCGTTGAACCTTCGTCTGCGCCCATAAACACTGGGCTGCCGCCAGCAGTCCCTTCTGCCCATCAACCACTACGGCATCTGGTGCAGGAAGCTTCTTCAGGAAATTCATCCAGTTTGCTAGGGTTTCTCGCTCGGCGAACTGCCATGAAATCTGTGCGTCCATCGTTCTACAAATGAGGGCGGCATTCTCTCTTCCTGATAGATAAACACCATCGAGAATGTAGGTGGCGAACGGCGCTGATTTAATGGGCGGCGCTTGTCGGGCGAGCGTCCATAGTGGTGAAAACCATCGAACCAAGGTCTGTCGAGTGACACCCTGAATGAGGGCGATTTCAGTTAAGGAGCGGTTTCCAGTGAGCCACTGAATGAATAGCGTTCGGTGATGGCGTGCTTGTGTATCAGGTCGATTTTTAACCGCACTTGATCTGCATACGTTGCAATACCATCGTTGCGTCCCGGCAGCAGTTAGACCGCGCTTTTGCATGGGGTGTTTGCATGTGGAACAGTGTTTTTTTCATGAGATTAGACTACCACCTTGTCTAATCTAGGCCTAAATCGCCTCGCAGCCCAATCAGGGACTGGCTTGCAGAGAAATTGAACCTCCACGAAATGTTACTTAGCTCGGTTTTGTAGGGAAAAACGGGATTGCTGAGGATTCCGTCGTGTGCCTGATTTGACTTTGGTGCTTGGATTTCCTATTCTCAGAGGAAAACTGAACGCCGATCCATTTTTGCTAGATCTGGAACGAACCGAGTTCGAGTTTGACCATACCGAAATCGGTGCGGATTTGTTGTCGATATGGGATTTTCCTGACAAGATTGTGCTTGCCACACGACATTGGCAAAGGCCGGAACTCTAGCAGGCCTTCGACTCGTTGGTGTGTATGATCCACATAGTGGCGAAAATAGCTAGAGCCTGATCTTGGGTTGCCGGAAAGATGTCTTAGCCATATGCTTATAACTTGAGAGCGCATAGAAACCTGTCTGCAGCATCCAGATCAATTGGATGACGCTGCTGGTTTGGCGTAGACGAGTTCGAAAGGAAAATATATGCTCATGGATCAATTACACCAGTTGAGTTGGATCTATAACCTGAATCTACTCGGTCAGGGCCTCACATCAACCGAACAGTCTGAGGAGGTGTTGCAGAAAATTCTTGAACATGTAGTGCAGGGTTTTGAGGGCACGAGCGGTGTTCTCGCGCTGGTTGACGAGAATGTCACGCTGTTCGACGAAGGTGTGAACCTTACCATAGTTGCAAGCCTTAACTTGCAGGCACAGGTAATCGGCAATCAGATTTCGTCCGGTCAGGGCATACTCGGTTGGGTAGCGGAGCACGGCGAAGATCTGCTCATCAACGGTGATCTTGACGACGATCCTAGATTTCGCGACATAATCCACGATAGGGCGGTCAAGCCGGTTTCAGCAATGTGCTGGGCACTTAAAAGTGAAAGGCGATTGATCGGTGTTTTGAGCATAAACCGTACTGAGGAATTGCCGACTTATACCGAGAGCGAATTTGCCAATGGCGCTATAGTTATCGCTTTAATTTCGATGGTAATTGACAACCTTAGTATGCATCTAGAAAGCCGGCAGCGTATAGCCATGCTCTCAGACATGAACAAGGAACTTGTCTTTGCCAGTCAGCAATTAGGAGAAACGCAAAGTCATCTGCTGCAGTCCGATAAGATGGCCTCAATCGGTCAATTGGCGGCGGGTGTAGCGCATGAGATTAACAATCCGATCGGCTATGTCTATTCCAATCTGGGCACACTGGAGAAATACGTGCAGGACACTTTTGGCATGTTGGACCTGTATGAACAAGCGGAAGCGGCGATCACCGATGCCGGGATGCTGGCGAAACTGAAGGCCGCCAAAGACCAACTGGACATCTCCTTTCTCAAGGAAGACCTGCGCGCCCTGATGGACGAATCCAAGGATGGCATCACACGGGTCAAGAACATCGTGCAGAACCTGAAAGACTTTTCCCATGTGGATGCTGCAGATGAATGGTATTTCGCCGATCTGCACCGCGGCCTGGATAGCACGCTGAACATTGTCAACAACGAGATCAAGTACAAGGCCGAAGTGGTCAAGGAATACGGTGAACTGCCGGAGGTAGAGTGTCTGTCCTCACAACTCAATCAAGTGTTCATGAATCTGCTGGTTAATGCCGCGCACGCCATTGAGGAACGAGGCACCGTCACGATCCATACTGGACGACAAGGAGAAGAAGTGTGGGTGGGGATTACCGATACCGGTAAAGGCATTGCGCCGGAACACATTAAGAAGGTATTCGACCCGTTCTTCACTACAAAACCCATTGGCAAGGGCACGGGGCTGGGCTTGTCTTTGTCATATGGCATCGTGCAAAAACATCACGGGCGAATCGAGGTGCAAAGTGAGGTTGGCAAGGGCACGACCTTCAGCGTATGGCTGCCGATCAAACAGCCCTAGGTTGCACCCGCGTGAACATGAAACTGAGCTTGAAATGTTATTCAAAAGATAGAGGAAAATATGAGTGATATGCAAACTATGGCAACAGATAAGGTGCCCGCGACAGTACTGTTCGTCGATGATGAGGCGAATATTCTATCTTCACTGAAGCGATTGTTTCGTCCTTTGGGTTATCGCATTTTTACGGCGGAAAGCGGCGCGCAAGGATTGGAGATCATGGATCGAGAGATTGTCGATCTGGTGGTATCCGATATGCGTATGCCGGAGATGGATGGCGCACAATTTCTCGAAAAAGTTCGCGAACGCTGGCCGGATGCGGTACGTATCCTGCTGACAGGATACGCCGAAATCGGCTCAACGATAGATGCCATCAATAAGGGGCAAATTTACCGTTATGTGTCCAAACCATGGGAGGACAACGACATTACGCTTACCGTCAAATATGCACTGCAACAGAAGCTGCTGGAGCATGAAAAGCTGCGCCTAGAAAAATTGACGAACAAGCAGAACGAAGAACTGGTTAGTCTGAACGCCCGCCTAGAAGAGAAGGTGTTGGCGCGCACTGAGGAGTTAAACCAAACAATGCAATTCCTTGAGGTCGCCCATGAGAAATTAAAGAAAAGTTTTACCACTTCAGTGCGTGTATTCTCAAACCTGATCGAGATGCGTAACCCGAGCAAGTCCGGTCATTCGCGCCGGGTTGCTGAACTTGTGCGCAACCTTGCACAGAGCATGGGCTTGAGTGCCGAAGAAGTGAATGACACTTTTATCGCGGGCTTGCTAGTTGACATCGGCAAAATTGGATTGCCAGATAACCTTCTGGATAAACCATTCCAGAGTTTGAGAGTTGATGAACGCACTGAAGTGTCCAAATTTCCTATTAAAGGTGAGATGGCATTAATGGCGCTGGAACAACTACACGGTGCGGCGAAACTGATTCGCAGCCATCGTGAGCGTTTCGATGGTATGGGCTATCCGGATCACCTGTCCGGTTTGGATATACCTTTGGGTGCACGCATTATCGCTCTTGCCGTAGACTATGACTCCGCATTGATGGGAACAACTTTCGTCAAGCCCTTGAAACGGACAGAGGCATTACACTTGGTTCAAGAAGGTAAAGGTAAGCGCTATGACCCGATGGTGGTGGAGGCCTTCGTAGCTGAAATCACTAAGACTCCCTTGGTAGCTGAAGATATGACTGAATTGATGTTGCGTTCCGGGCAGGTAAAACCCGGCATGCTGATGTCACGAGAGCTGATAACCCATTCTGGAGATATGTTGCTGTCGAAAGGGAATGTGTTGAATGAAAAACTGATCGATCAGATCCGTGGTTTCGAGCGTCTAGACGGTCATTCCCTAAGTATCTATGTATATTTAAAATAACCCCCGTGGCGTGAAAGCAACTTTAAATATTCCAGCTCAAGCATGAGCGGAACGCCATCAACCTAGCTCAGCGTTTCGCTTAACGCCCAAAACAGGCTTAAGGAATCTCTGATTAAGACCTGAACGATTTTATTTCATGTTGTCAGAAATGAAGGTCGAATAAATGGAGCCAGACGATGAAACAAACGACACTCGCTACAGGCAGTTTTGATAGCTATTGCGTTTGACTTCGTCGATTTGAGTAGAGTGTTGGAAACGGTGAAAAAAGTGCAGAAGGGGACAACTGAAATCAGTGAACCTCAGGAAATTGAACTGGGTGACGGGATCGCCAGCACTTTGCTGGGAGCTGTCCCCCTGTTGAATGATCAACGCATACAAAAATACGTGAATAAAGTTGGACGCTGGCTCGTCTTGCAGACAGAGCGCCCTGAACTGCCATGGCAGTTCGGCGTGCTAGATGACAATGATGTCAACGCCTTTGCTGTGTCTGGAGGTCGTATATTGATTACCAAAGGCCTGCTAATGCGCATGAATAGCGAGGCGGAACTAGCAGGTGTGCTGGCACACGAAATTTCACATGTGCTGATGAAACATCATCTGCAAGCCATCAAAAAAGGAGCACGCACTGAATTGATGGTCGAGTTTGCGGGTGAGGCACTTAAGCAGCAAGGTGGTGACTCGGCATTAAGCAAGTTAGTCAGCGTCGGAACGGAAATTTATACGCGTGGCCTAGACAAAGGGGATGAGTTCGAAGCCGATCGCATGGGCGTAGTCATCGCCGCACGCGGCGGCTATGATCCCTATGGCCTACCCGCAGTGTTGCAAACTTTACAGGGAATTAATCAGCAAGATTCCCGCCTAGCACTGATGTTCAAGACTCACCCGGCGTTGGGTGACCGACTTGATCGCTTGGATAAATTAATGCCAAGCCCGTTTGATTCTTTTGAATTTCAGCCGAATTTAGTGTCGCGTTTCATGGCAGTGATAAGTAATATGGATGCGCAAGCGACAAGTGTTACGAAGGAAAAAAGACACCGCCAATAGTATTTAGCCCGCTTGGGTATGTTTAATCATATACGCTACGACATACCCGCCGCCACATTGGCGTAATTGCTTTCATCCGTCGTTTTGGCTTAAGCCTCAACGAACATACCCATTTCCACTGTCGCATCGTTAATGGCGTGTTTTAATCTGCGACGAAGATTGCAGAGGCAATCGGCGCGATTGATGCACCGCCACACCGTGCCGCTACTATCTGTACGCAACAATTGGATCATCTCGGTGAACCTACTCTGCCGCCAAAAACTACCGTAGAGCGCGGTTCGTCTCTGTGGAAACAGCCTAATTCGCTTCGTGCTTCAGGAGTTTTGAGAAAGTGATGTGGCAAACTCTTGCCGTGGGGCGGGAAATTTCATGGTTTTGTAGGGAAAAACGGGATTGCTGAGGATTCCGTCGTGTGCTTGATTTGACTTTGGTGCTTGGATTTCCTATTCTTCAACAGTAACGACATGTCGGTCTTCAGTATTAGCGGTGGCGCTGTCAGCAGGCATTGCGCTGGTAGGCATCGTGGCGATGTCATAGGGTCAGCGTTATACGGCTCTGACTTCTAAGGAAGGCATTCTGTGATGAAAGTTTGTTGATATCTATTCGATAAAAAAAATTTTGAAGTGGATTGATGCTCAGGACATCTGGCAAAACAACATACTCAGGAGATGAACATGAAAAAATTCAGGCTACTTTTGATTGCAGTGGCAATGACGCTAGCAGGCGCGGCCCATGCCGCCAGCCCTTCTCAGCCTCGGGTGGAATATTCCGCAGATTCCGTGATTGAAACCCCTGAAATTTCGATGCGGGGTTATATCAGCTACACGCTCACACCCCCTGTATAGATTGTTATAGCAAATTCTTGATTTCCCCTAGCATCTGATATGAGGTCTATTTTTATATTGTCTATTAGCACGGATTACCCCCAAAAGCCCTATAATTCGTCACATCGTTGAATTTCGTTATTTTCAGGTTTAAGCAATCGTGGAGTGTTTATGGGCATAGGGCCAGTGATGCTGGATGTGGTGGGAAAGTCGCTCACCGCAGAGGATGAAAAACGTTTGCGTCACCCCTTGGTGGGTGGCGTTATTTTGTTTGCGCGCAATTATGAGTCACCGCATCAGCTTGCGGAGTTAACTGCCAGTATCCGCGCTTTGCGCACACCACAGTTGTTGATTTCTGTGGATCACGAAGGTGGTAGGGTGCAGCGCTTTCGTGAGGGCTTTACCAAGATTCCACCCATGCGTGAATTCGGTAAGCTTTGGGATGCACATCCTAAGAAGGCGCGGCATTTGGCTGAACAGACTGGTTGGGTGTTGGCCTCTGAACTTCGTGCGCACGGCGTGGATTTTAGTTTTACGCCAGTGTTGGATGTGGATTACGGCGAGAGTTCGGTAATTGGCGACCGTGCTTTCCATTCCGATCCGCAGGCTATTGCCGAATTGGCACACAGTCTGATGGTGGGCATGAAGAAAGCAGGTATGGCGACAGTGGGCAAGCATTTTCCCGGACATGGTTTTGTGCGCGCAGACTCGCATTTGGAAATTCCTGTGGATGAACGCGATTTCGCCGACATTGAGATGTGTGATCTGGTGCCATTTCGTCAGATGGTGAATTTCGGCCTGACAGCAGTCATGCCTGCGCATGTTATTTATCCCAAAGTTGATCCGCGCCCCGCTGGCTTTTCCAAAGTGTGGCTAAAAGACATCTTGCGTGGAGAACTTGGTTTTGAAGGTTGCATCTTCAGCGATGACTTGAGCATGGAAGGGGCAACGGTTGCGGGTGGTATTGTGCAACGTGCTGAGGCTGCACTGTATGCTGGCGTGGATATGGTACTGGTATGTAATAAGCCGGAGTTAGCAGATGAACTGTTGGATGGCTTACATTGGGATATGTCTGCCACCAGTAAGGCTAGGTTGGTGCATATGCGTGGTCACGGTCACGCAGATACGCTGGTGCAACTGCATGAAAGCGGAGCATATGTGAAAGCGCAGCATGAGATTGCCAGCATAGGCAGTGACAGCCGAGAGCTGTTGTTTACATAATTAAGACTAAGCTAAGATAATCCATATGTTCAAAATGTGGCGAAGTTTTAGCGCTAAGAAACATTCTGTGTTTAGTATAATCCCCTAATTGATTCAATCGGTGTTGTGACATGAGTGAATTACAGATCGGTTTGTTGACCATCGGCATAGTGGTGGTGGTCGGAGTGTATGGATACGGTTTTTTGCAGCAAAGACAATATCGGCGCAAATTCGGCACGACCTTTAAAGAGCAGCGCGAAGATGCTTTGTATCAAACCCCCCAAAGTGGCGCGGCTGCGGATGTATTGGTCGATAACCTGGAATATAAAGAATCGCATCAGATGATGCCTGATGATGGCGTTTGCAGCTTGCTCGGCGAAGAAACGGATTTTGTCGTTTCGATTACGCCCAAGTCGCCTCTCAGCAGCAATGTGCTAGCGTCAATGTGGGCGCAGCGTTTTGATTTTGGTAAAAATGTAAATGCTTGTGGTGTAAATGCAGAAACAGGTCATTGGGAACGTCTTATTCCTGAAAGTCATCCGGTCTATAGTGAATTCAAGATCGGCTTGCAACTAGCCGACCGTTCAGGTCATGTTAGTGAAGTACGTCTGACATCCTTTCATGATGTGTTGCGTGATATTGCCGCGCAAGTGCAGGCGGAAATTGTGCTGCCATCTATTCAAGACACGTTCAAGCAAGCGAAGCTATTAGATAGCTTCTGTGCCGAAGTGGATCAAATGATTGGTTTGAATATTCTGCCCGGCGGTACTCGCCTGTTGTTCGCAAGTGAAATCGCCAATGCGGCGGAGCTGAATGGTATGCAATTGCAAGCCGACGGCAGGTTTCATTTGCTGGATGCTCAGGGCTTGACGCTGTTTACGTTGAGCAGCATGGATGAAACCTTGTTCCAGCACCACACGCTCACGCAAACGCGTGTACCAGGTTTGACCTTGCTACTGGATGTGCCGCGAGTGGAATGTCCAGCGCAACGTTTTGATGAGATAGCCGAGTTGGCACGCGAAATCGCTAGCGCATTGCGTTGCACCTTAGTGGATGACCACCGTGTTGCTTTGGGAGATTCTGCTGTCGCACATATTCGCGAACAAGTCGTTGCGATTGAGGTGCGTATGTCGGAGGGCAAGGTTCCACCGGGAACGATACAAGCGCGTAGATTGTTTGCCTGATGGAATTAGTGCAACGTATCGCGCACCTGCGCAGCGAGCTTGAGCGGCATAACCATGCTTATTATGTGCTAGATGCACCGACTATCCCCGATGCGGAATACGATGAACTATTCCGCGAACTCCAGTCTCTAGAAACACAACACCCCGAACTATTAACACTTGATTCGCCCACCCGACGGGTAGGCGGTGCAGTGCTAGATGGCTTTTCTCCGGTGCGTCACGCCGTTGCCATGCTTTCGATTCGCACCGAAACCGACACAGAGGCCAGCGGCGCATTTAATTTTGATACACGCGTGCGCAAGGCATTAGATAGAAATGATGCTGAGATTGAATATGCTTGCGAACTTAAGTTCGACGGACTCGCGATCAATTTGCGTTATGAGCGGGGTGTGTTGGTGCAAGCCACCACGCGCGGTGATGGTGAAACAGGTGAGGACGTTACCCTGAATATACGCACTATCCACTGTATTCCCCTGTGTTTGAAGAATTGTGATGCTGAGGTTATCGAAGTGCGCGGCGAAGTGTATATGTCGCGCAAAGATTTTAATCGATATAACGATAAACAGCGGGCCTTGGGACTAGCTACCTTAGTTAATCCGCGCAATGGTGCAGCAGGCAGCATACGCCAGCTTGATTCCAAGCTGGCTGCGCGGCGTCCGCTGTCGTTCTTTGCTTATGGTTTAGGTGAGGTACGAGACTGGAATTTACCCGCAACACATAGTGGCATCTTGGATGCACTGTCCTCATTCGGTTTGCCAGTGTGTGATGAGCGTGCAGTGGTGCGCGGGGCGCAGGCTTTGGCAGATTTTCATCAGAAGGTTGCAAAGCTGCGCGATGCGCTCGCATTCGACATCGATGGCGTGGTGTACAAGGTCAACAGCCTTGCTTTGCAATCTGAATTGGGATTCGTGTCGCGTGAGCCACGTTGGGCGGTAGCGCATAAATATCCGGCTGAAGAGCAGCTCACTGTGCTGCGCGATATTGAGATACAAGTAGGGCGCACCGGCAAACTTACCCCTGTGGCTAAGCTTGAGCCGGTGTTTGTTGGTGGTACGACGGTAAGCAATGCGACCTTGCACAATGAGGATGAGATTCGACGCAAAGATGTACATATCGGCGACACAGTAATTGTGCGCCGTGCGGGCGACGTGATTCCTGAAGTTGTGGGGGTGATTTTGGAGCGGCGACCTGCAACAGTGCAGCAATTTGTGATGCCGACGATTTGCCCTGTGTGCACTAGCAAGGTGGTGCGCGAAGAGGGAGAGGTCAATGTGCGTTGCAGCGGTGGTTTGTTCTGTGGCGCACAGCGCAAACAAGCTATTTTGCACTTCGCCAGTCGGCGCGCGATGGATGTTGAAGGGTTGGGTGATAAATTGGTAGACCAGTTGGTGGATGAAAATATTATTCATTCGCTTCCCGACTTGTATCATTTGGATGTGGCAACGCTAGCTGGATTGGAGCGCATGGCCGAGAAAAGCGCGCAAAATATTGTGGCGGCGCTGATAAAAAGTAAGCACACCACGCTGAATCGTTTTATGTTTGCACTCGGCATTCGTCACGTTGGAGAGACAACGGCTAAAGACCTAGCGCGTAATTTCGGTAAACTGGAAGCTATTATGCAAGCGGATAATGAGCGCCTATTGGTTGTGCCGGATGTTGGGCCAATCGTGGCGCAAAACATAGTGGATTTTTTTAGTGAGCCCCATAATATTGAAGTAGTGCAGCAGTTGAGCCAATCAGGTGTGCATTGGGAAGAACATGATGGTGTTAGCACAGAGCCTTTGCCATTAACTGGTCAGACATTTGTGCTTACTGGAACACTCCCCCGCTTAAGCAGAGAAGAGGCCAAGTCTCGCTTGGAAGCCTTGGGGGCGAAAGTCGCTGGTTCAGTATCGAAGAAAACCAGTTATGTGGTGGCAGGCGCGGAAGCGGGGAGTAAGCTGGATAAAGCGCGCGAGTTGAATGTGCTCGTGTTGGATGAGGCAGAATTGATCAAGTTATTGAGAAAGGTTGATGCACAATGAAGAAAGTAACAAAAGCGGTTTTTCCGGTAGCTGGCATGGGTAGCCGTTTCCTTCCCGCTACCAAAGCGACTGCGAAAGAAATGTTACCGGTGGTCGATAAGCCGCTCATTCAATATGCGGTGGAAGAAGCGGTTGAAGCAGGTATTACTGACATGATTTTTGTTACTGGCCGTCACAAGCGCGCAATTGAAGATCATTTTGATAAGGCCTATGAATTAGAAGCGACACTGGAAGCACAAGGCAAGCAAGCTTTGTTGGAAGTGGTGCAGTCTGTTGTGCCAAAACATGTGAACTGTATTTACATTCGTCAATCAGCACCGTTAGGGCTGGGACATGCCGTATTGTGCGCAAAACCTATTGTGCAAGAGGAGGCTTTTGCGGTAATTCTTGCGGATGACCTGATTGATGCCAAACCTGCAGTGGTTAAGCAAATGGTAGATGCGTTTACCCAGCATCAATGTTCTATCCTTGGGGTGCAGGATGTGCCGCGTGAACACACCAAACAATATGGCATCGTCAGTAGCAGTAATTTGGATAAGAATATTGAGCGAGTGCATGGCATTGTGGAAAAACCCACGCCGGATGAAGCTCCCTCTACCTTGGCAGTGGTGGGGCGCTATATTCTGACACCGCGTATATTTCATTATTTGGCAAATGTGCAACCTGGTAGTGGAGGGGAGTTGCAACTTACTGATGCTATCGCCGCGTTGATGGAAGAAGAGCAGTTGCTGGCTTTCCGCTTTAACGGTGTCCGTTATGACTGCGGTTCCAAGCTTGGCTATCTTAAAGCGCAAGTGGCTTACGGTTTGATGCATAAAGAGCTTAATGAAGATTTCGCGGCGTACTTAAAGACGGTTGTTTGATGCTAAGCCAGCAACAAGCTCGTGATGCTTTGCAGAATGCAGAATTGCTGTATTCGGAACAGCAGGTGCAATCTGCCGTGCAGCGCGTCGCGCAAGAGATTAATGCGACATTAGCTGAGCAACATCCTTTGCTGTTATCGGTGATGGGCGGGGCAGTGGTGTTCACTGGGCAATTATTGCCTTTGCTTAATTTTCCCCTTGATTTCGACTACGTGCATGTGTCGCGCTATGGCAATGCACGGAAGGGGGGAGAGGTGCACTGGCAAGTTGCGCCACGCGAGAATGTGCGCGGCAGAGTTGTATTGGTGGTGGATGATATTCTCGACGAAGGAGAAACCATGGACGCAATTAAGCAACGCGTGATGGAGTTGGGCGCGACCCGTTTTTATAGTGCGGTGTTTGCAGACAAAGACACTGGCAGAGAAAAGCCTGTTCGAGCAGATTATGTCGGCATGACAGTGCCGGATCGTTTTGTGTTTGGATATGGGATGGATATACATGGCGCATGGCGTAATTTGCCTGCGATTTACGCAGTGAAGGAAGATTAATTATGTTGGCAATTATCGGCGGTACGGGGCTAGACCAGCTCGGCAATTTAAAAATTACGCATAGGCAAGTTATACGCACGCCTTATGGTGAGCCATCTGGTGCTTTGACATTTGGCACGATCAATCAGCACGAGGTGATGTTCCTGGCGCGGCATGGTTACGGGCATACTATTCTTCCGCATGAAGTGAATTACCGTGCGAATATATGGGCATTGTATGAGCAGGGGGCTACACGTGTTGTTTCAGTGGCTTCGGTGGGTGGGATTCGTGCGGACTTGACTCCAGGAACCTTGATTGTCCCGGATCAAATTATTGATTACACCTATGGGCGTTTATCTACTTTCTTTGATGGACGTGATCGGCCTGTCGCGCATATTGATTTTACGCTGCCCTATAGCGCTGAACTACGCGAACAAATTCTAGCTGCTGCCGTATCGGCAAAGGAAACTTGTTTGGATGGTGGCGTATATGCCGCGATGCAAGGGCCACGATTGGAGACGGCGGCAGAGATCAACCGTTTGGAAAAAGACGGTGCGGACATGGTTGGCATGACGGGAATGCCAGAAGCCGCGCTAGCTAGAGAATTAGGCTTGAGTTATGCCACAATCGCGGTGGTGGTAAACCATGCCGCAGGACGTGGAAGCAGTCAAGCTAGTATTGATTTTGGCACGATCAGCCTGGTCGCCGAACCTGCAATGGCGAAAGTGCGACAGATACTCAGCTTCTTGGTGGAATCTGATGTCAGTTAGAGCGGTCCTGCGCATGGGAGATGTGCGTTTGTTGCGTCGTGCAGAGGAAGTTACATCTTTCGACAACGCAGAGTTACAAGCTTTGTTGCTGGATATGCGTGACACGATGCAAGCATTGGATGGGGTTGGTCTTGCCGCTCCGCAGATTGGTATAGATTTACGTATCGTGATTTTCAGTGTGGATGAAAATCCGCGTTACCCTGATGCCGAAGTCGTTCCTGAAACAGTGTTGATAAATCCCGTAATAACCCCTTTGTCCGAAGCAACTGAAGAAGGCTGGGAAGGTTGCCTCAGTGTGCCCGGAATGCGTGGTTTGGTGCCGCGATTTACACATTTACGTTATCAAGGTTGCGATGAGTATGGTGCGCTGATAGACCGTACTGTGAGCGGTTTCCATGCCCGTGTGGTGCAGCACGAATGCGATCATCTTGATGGAATTCTGTATCCGATGCGCATTGTAAATATGCGCAACTTCGGTTTCGACAACGAACTATTCCCCGAAGAAAATAAAAGTGACGAAGAATGAAAGTTGCTGATACAAGTGAATTTCGTGCGATACGTCATTTAGTATTTGCATTTGCAGCTTTAGTGTTGGTGTTTGGTATAGGAACGGTTGGCTACTATCTGCTTGGGCAGGATAAGTATTCCTGGTTGGATTGTTTTTACATGACATTCATTACGATCTCGACCATTGGTTATACCGAGGCCGTAGATGTAACCTATTATGAATATGGCAGGTTATTTACGATTTTTATCGGGATCACTGGAATTGGCGTGTTGGGCTATGTGCTTTCTACCCTCACGGCATTTATGTTGGAAAGAGATTTTAACCAAGCCTGGCGGAGAAAAAAGATGCGACAAAAAATCGCGCAGTTGAAAAATCACTATATTGTTTGCGGGGTAGGACTGATTGGCAGCAATGTTGCGCATGAACTGACTGAGACCAGACGACCTTGCGTCATAGTGGATTCAAATCTGGAGACCATACAGCGCTATCTTGATACGCATCCGGGACAGATGTATGTGCATGGAGATGCGACTGATAATGATATTTTACTCGCTGCTGGGGTGAAAAATGCGAGCGGCGTATTCGCGGTGGCCCATGACGACAGTCAAAATTTAGTCATCAGTTTGAGTGCCAAACAACTCAATTCCGCGCTACGCGTGATCGCACGTTGCCATGATGTGAAGAATGCTGAGAAAACCCGCCGTGCCGGAGCAGATGAAATCGTCTCCCCTGATTTTACGGGCGGTTTGCGTATTGTTTCAGCAATGGTTAGGCCGAATGTGGCATCCTTCCTAGACGAAATGCTTAAATCTGAAGCGGGTGTGCGTATGGAAGAGATTCATATTCCGCTAGAACTGTCCGGAAAATCGTTGTCTCTGTTGTATCACGCTAACAAAGATTCTCTGGTCTTGGCCATACGCCACGGAGACAGTGCATGGCTATTCAACCCCGCAGAACAGCATGTCCTGCAAGGTGGTGAGGTGTTGATGGTGATGACCAGCCCAGATGGTCGAAATAGATTGGAACAGTTGATGCAGGGCGCTGCCTGATAGATACTGAAAAGAGTAGTTCAACTCACAGATTGCGCAGCTTGCTTCACTTAATTTATCCCGGTTTACCACAAGTTTTAGCAGTCCCCTCTCCCGCAAGCGGGAGAGGGCTAGGGTGAGGGGCGTTGAACCTTAAAATCGCAGTTCAATCCACAGATTTCGCAGATTGATGCAGATTTTCAAGCGCTTGCCAATATGCATGTTCGCGCCCTATGGCTGATTTAGTAGCACAGCATTAGCTGTTGTTTAATTGGCGAAAATCTCTGGAATCTGCGGACAACTGCTTTTTATCGCGTTTTGTACCCCTGAAATTTAAAGCCAGTTATTGACTGCCTAAGTACACATCTCATCAGGCTTCTTCAAGCAGGCGAGTGAATTCTTGAACAATAGCTGTTGTGCTGAATGTCTGCGCTACCCAATCTCGTCCCTTGCTTTGCATCTGCAAGCGTAGCTCAGGATTTTCTGCCAGATTGAGGATGGCATCACGCCAAGCGGGGACATCGCCGGGTGGAATTAGTAGTCCGGTAATGTTAGCTTGCAACGTTTCAGGTAAGCCGCTGTTATCACTACAGAGCACGGGAATACCACTGGCTTGTGCTTCAATGGATACACGTCCAAAAGCCTCAACTCCTATGGTCGGAACAGCGAGCAGATCAATTGCTGCGAAATAGGGGCGTACATCTTTTGCCCATGTGTGCCAGATGTGGCGACTTTCAAAACCTCCGGCTTTAATCTTGGCTTTGAGATCTTGTACAGCCAAACCATCACCCACCCAGATTGCTTTGAGTTTAGGGTTTTTTGCCATTGCCTGATTCAAGGCATCGCAGAGCGGGAGCATGCCTTTGTCTGGGTGCATGGCACCGATATATCCGAGCACGATATCGTCTTCTGCATAAGCAAATTGGGCACGGCTCTTTACGCGTAACTGAGGGTCGTGTTTGAAATAATCCAGATCAAGTAAGTTGTAGAGCATTTGAGTGCGAGTTGCATCCACGCCGCGAGCGATAAAGTTGCGGCGCATGTGATTTGAAATCACGATGAAACGGTGTGCTAAACGTGGAATGAAATGATGGGTGAGAAAACGCAGGGGATAGTCCATGTGTTTAAACAGCGCTAACTTAACGCCACGCATACAGGCAATCACCGCCAACGGCCAGTATTCTTTGCTGAAGCTGCCGACGATCCAATCTGGCTCGAATGCACTAATTGCACGCCATACCGCAATAATGCCGCGTGGGTCGAATGCATTGCGAAATACACCGCTATACAGTTGCACACCGCTACCCACAAGCGCGTTATGAATCGGGGTGTCTGGGCGAACCACCGCAGCCACTTCATGACCTGCTGTGTGCATCGCTTTGGATAGTGTGATGAAGTGACTTTCGGTGCCGCCACCGCCATGATGCGTACCTACGAAGAGTAATTTCATCCGCGCTTATCCTCGTACTTACTTAATAGTTTTAGCAGGAAAAGGTGAGGCAAGGTGCTGCCGCTTACCAGTACACGTCGCAACAGCATAGGGTCGTCACCCGCTCGTGCTCGCCCGCGTTGGGTCGTAGTCGTCGCTTCAAATCCGGCCAGTCTCGTGGCTTCTACTACGCGCTCATCCAAATCGCCATAGGGGTAGCAAAATTGTGTCACTGGCTTGCCAAGCAAAACCTCAAGGTCGGCTTTGCTACCTGCGATTTCACTGTGTAATTCTTCATCTGTGCAGCCCGTTAGACGGGGATGGGTGCGTGAATGCGCGCCGACCTCCATGCCCGCTGCATGCCATGCGCAGACCTGCTCGTCACTCATTAGGTTCTTGCGTACATTCAGCTTCTCGGCATCCCACTCATTGTATTGTCCGGTACGCTGGCTAACGACATAGCACGTCGCGCTAAAATCATACTGTTGCAGAATCGGTAGCGCTTGTTCTAGTGTGTCTAAATAACCATCATCAAAAGTGATAACTGCCACCCGTCCTTGTTTCTCCCCACGTAGATAAGGCATGGCGGCAGACATGGAAAGTCCCTTATAACCGAGTAGGCGCAAGATAAACATTTGCCGTGCAAAAGCCGCTTTGCGAACATAAAGATTACGTAGCTTTGCCCCTTTAGGGGGAACGCCGATGCTGTGGTACATGAGAATAGGGATGATGGACATAATTTATCGTATGGCTCGTCGAGCGGGAATTTTTAATTTTTTTGCGGCAAACAGCATAGCATCATCCAATGTGGCGATGAATTCAACGTCGTTATTGTGTGCGATAGCTAGATGTAGTGCATCTGGCCCACGTAGTTGAGTAGGGAATATTGCAACGTATTCCTGTGCCAGATCAAAGTCATGACTACTTGGACTAATGACCTCCAAAGCAGTAGATACAGTTGAGTTAAATGCGCTGATTAATTGCTTGCCTTGGCTCGCTGTTAACAAGCGCATGCGTACATCACGTGAAATCAAACTGGTGAATTCTATGGGTGACAATTTACTTATCGACATTGTAGCAATAGCTTGCCGAGAGATAAACGCAGCTACCTTGGCGGAAGTGGTATCCTCCCGAAACAAAGGAGTCAAGAAACTGGTGTCCAAATAAATCATTCAGCGTCACGTAACTCACGTAGAGAATGAGCGCTGCTACCTTTCCATGCCGGAAGCTGTTGGCGTAGATCCGCAAGTTGTTGCAGAGGCATAGAGTGTTTGGCAGGACTGGCGGGAACAACTCTAGCAACCGGGCGACCATGACGCGTGATTAATACCTCTTCCCCAGACTCGACGGTATTGAGCAACTCGCTTAAATGCGCTTTGGCATGCGCCAATGTCATGGAGTTCATATCACATCCTCATAGTGACCATAAATATGGTCATATAATAAATTGCATTGCTTGCGGGTGCAAGTGTGTGAAGTCTTGTGTGGAGTGTGGCGGTAGCCAATTAATTGCGCAAAGTATGATGGGCGTTACGTTGCTCAACGTCATAATATGCTGACTCCTTGTTGTAAAGCGGTGGTGCTGTGATGTAGGGTGCAATAAGCGTAGCGCATTGCACCGGATGTTCGTTGTAATACATACGGAGCCCCGTACCTTGTTGAGCCTTAAGCGCTTTAGATACCATTGCGTATATGTATAATATGCGTATAGTATTGGCAGCATGGACATAGAATACGATCCGCGTAAAGCCGCCTCGAACCTGAAAAAACATGGCGTATCGTTCGACGGTGCTGTCACTGCCTTGTTCGATCCGATGGCGCTTGCTCGTGAAGACGACGATGCTCAAGGCGAAGCGCGTTTCGTGGCTGTGGGGCAGTCCAGCACGAGACACTTGATTACGGTCTGCTATACATTGCGCAAGCAAGAGATCATAAGATTGATCTCGGCACGCAAGGCAAGCACCAATGAACGGAGGCAATATGAAAGCTGAATATGATTTTTCCAAAGCCAAGCGGGCGAAGAACGTGCCGCATCTGACCAAACTTCAAGCTGAAAACCTCGCAGGCAAAACGCGGGTCACCATGTATCTGGATTCTGGAGTGGTGCAGGCTTTTCGTAATCAGGCCGAAGCGGAAGGTAAAGGCTACCAAACACTTATCAACGACGCGCTGCGTCGAGTTGTTTTGCAAAGCGGTGAGCAGATGACGGAAGAAAAATTGCGGCAGATCATTCGCGAGGAAATTAAGGCGGCGTGAAATTTATTACGATGCTGATACGATAGATTCCTCATGTGGCTTGCGTTAGCCCGTGAGGGCGTAAGCCAACAAACGGCATTGAGAAGTGCAGAGAACGTCGGGTTACGCTGCGCTAACTCGACCTACTGGACTGGAACCCCGCGCAGTTTGTAGGGTGCAATAAGCGTAGCGCATTGCACCAGAGCTACAAACATACGGCGCAATGCCCGTTGGTTATTGCGCCCTACGCGGGTTGAAAACTTGATCGTTTAATTAAAGCCTTTTGGGGGCTGTTTTAAGTGTCGAATCGATAGCTGAAACGAGCTCGTTGAAACAAGTGCTTACATCATTTCTCGCCTCATTAGAAGCGTCCTGATTTTCATGTCTCATGTCTTGTGATATGAACCATCCAGAAGAGTGGGTAAGTTCACGGAGAGCAGAGCTTATCGCGGGATAGCGACGGGTTCCATATTTTCGTGTCCAGTCATGTTGATTAAGATGCGAAGGAGGGCAATTTGTTGCCCTCCTTCGGTACTATGCCTTACCTACCAACTCCTTCAATACATATGGAAGTATGCCGCCACTACGGTAGTAATCCACTTCAATCGGTGTATCAATGCGTAGCAGCAGAGATAAGGTCTGTTTGCTGCCATCTTTACGGGTGATGGTGAGAGTCACGTCTTGTTGCGGCTTCAAGTTTGCGTCGATGCCGATCAGGTCGAAAGATTCCTCACCTGTCAGATTTAGGCCTGGGAGGCTGTCGTTGCCTTTGAATTGCAGAGGCAGTACGCCCATGCCCACCAAGTTGCTGCGGTGGATACGTTCGTAGCTCTTGGCGATGACGGCTTTTACGCCTAGTAGCTGCGTGCCTTTAGCTGCCCAGTCGCGGCTGGAGCCTGTGCCGTATTCTTCGCCAGCGAAAATGACAGTCGGCGTGCCATCTGCAATGTGCTTCATCGCGGCATCGTAAATTGCCATCTGCTCGCCTTGATATAAGGTGTAACCACCTTCAGTGCGACTACCGTCAGCACCGGCAGGAAGCATCAGGTTTTTGATACGTACATTGGCGAAGGTGCCGCGCATCATTACTTCATGGTTGCCGCGACGTGAGCCGTAGCTGTTGAAGTCGTTGACGGATACTTTTTTAGCTTGCAGATATTTGCCTGCGGGTGTGCTTGGTTTGAAGCTGCCTGCCGGGCTAATGTGATCGGTAGTTACGGTGTCTCCGAACAGGGCAAGTGCTTTAGCCGCAATGATGTCGCCCACAACAGGTGTTTCTGCTTCAAAAAATGGCGGGCAGGCGATGTAAGTGGAGTCATCCCACTGGTATTGCTCGCCAGTAGGCGCTTGAATCGCATTCCACAGCGGCAAGTCTTTGGTCAGGTCGCTGTACAGGCGTTGATACACCGCTGGATCGGAAGCAAACTTCATTACGCCTTGAATCTCTGCACTATTGGGCCAGATGTCTTTGAGGAATACTGGCTGACCATCTAAACCTGTACCTAATGCCTCGGTATCTAGGTTGATGTTCATTTTGCCCGCAATGGCGTAAGCAATTACCAGTGGCGGCGATGCCAAGAAGTTGGCTTTCAGGTTGGGATGGATACGTGCTTCAAAGTTGCGGTTGCCAGAGAGTACCGCCGCGCAGATTAGATTGTTGTCGGTGATGGTCTTGTCGATGTCTTCGCGTAACGGCCCTGCATTGCCGATACAAGTTGTGCAGCCGTAGGCGGCAAGGCCGAAACCTAATTGTGTTAGGGGTTCCAGCAGTCCGGCATTGCTTAGATATTCGGTGACAACACGCGAGCCGGGAGCGAGCGTGGTTTTGATGTGCGGCGCAACTTTCAAACCTTTAGCTAGTGCCTTTTTCGCCAATAAGCCTGCGGCTAGTAACACGCCAGGGTTGGATGTGTTAGTGCAAGAGGTGATAGCGGCGATCAATACATCGGCATTGCCGATCTCTAAACCATCTTTGCCCGTGGCGTAACGCTGTGCTAGCTTGTCGGCGCTTTGGTTAAAGCCGTTTTCTGCAATAGATTTGCTGAATAAGTCGTTGAAAGTTTCCTTCATGGCCTTCAATGCGATGCGATCTTGCGGACGCTTGGGGCCGGCTAGTGAAGGTTCGATACTGTCGAGATCTAACTCGACAACGCTGGTGTAGTCGATGCTGCCTGCTTGCGGGATGCCGAATAGACCTTGTGCTTTGAAGTAAGACTCAAAGGCATCCACTTCATCGGCAGTGCGTCCGGTGTTGCGCATGAATTGAACGGTGACATCATCCACTGGGAAGAAACCCATGGTTGCGCCGTATTCTGGTGCCATGTTGGCGATGGTAGCGCGGTCGGGTAGGGTGAGGGCGGAAGTGCCGTCACCGAAAAACTCAACGAATTTGCCAACCACTTTATGTTTACGCATTAGCTCAGTTACGCTTAACACTAGGTCAGTGGCGGTTACGCCTTCGCGCAGCTTGCCTTTGAGGTTTACACCGACCACATCTGGTGTCAGGAAGTACACAGGCTGACCCAGCATGCCCGCTTCAGCCTCAATGCCGCCTACGCCCCAGCCGACTACGCCAATGCCGTTAATCATGGTGGTGTGGCTGTCTGTGCCGACGAGTGTGTCAGGATAAGTCACGCCATCTTTTTGTAACACTCCGCGTGCCAGATATTCTAGATTGACCTGATGCACGATACCAATGCCAGGAGGCACAACTTTGAAAGTGTCGAATGCCTGCATACCCCACTTCATAAAACGGTAGCGTTCGGTATTGCGCGCAAACTCATGTTCCATATTGATTTTTAGCGCATCGGGATTGTTGTAGCTGTCGATTTGCACCGAGTGATCAACGACTAAATTCACAGGCACCAGTGGCTCGATAATCTTCGGGTCTTTACCCATGGCGGCAGCGGCATCGCGCATCGCGGCGAGGTCTGCCAACAACGGTACGCCAGTAAAGTCTTGCAATACGATACGCGCCACGATGAAAGGAATTTCTGCGCTACGGTTTGCATTTGGCAACCAGTTTGCCAGTTCGCGAATATGTTGCTCCGTTACTTTTTTGCCGTCGCAGTTGCGCAGCACCGACTCCAATACGATACGAATAGAGACAGGCAGGCGTGAAATATTAGCAATGCCTGCAGCTTCCAGTGCGGGTAGGGAATATAGCGTGGCTTGTTCGCCGGAAGCGAGTGTGAAGGATTGACGGCTGTTGAACAGATTATGCGACATGGTAAAGGACTCCAAATGCTAAGAAATAAACCGCGATTATAACGCGTGAGGCACTGCTGAATGTAGCGCGTCTTTATCCAGACGCTCAAGTGGCAGAACTTTAGCTGCGTGCAGATGTACGAAATTAGTGTTGGTGGAGCGTTGATAGGCTGGGTCGTAATGTTCGGTCAGTAGCTTTTCAACCAAAGTGGCCCACTCGCCTTGTTCCGCGAGTTCTCGCCAGTGATCGAGTACTTGACGGCCATGTAGCGGCAGCAGCGGTGTGAGACGCTTAATTAACAAGGCAGGATCGCTAAGGAAGTGCTGGTAATCTTCCATAAGCAGTTGTACACGCGCAGCGACAGGGGCCTCGATCAGCAGGCAGTCCGAGTTGCGCATTTTGTCCAGCAAGGCATCGGGTGTACTGATGAGGCCAATCTTTTTACTTTCTGCTTCCACGAAGATCGGACGTTGGGAATCGAAGTGATGTAACTCATGCCAAACTAGGCTATCGAACATTTTTTGCGCGGGCTGAGCTTCATTCGGTAAATTGCCAAGCAGTGAGCCACGATGTCGTGCCAGTCCTTCCAGATCTAGCACCTGGTGGCCTTGTTCTTGTAAGGCATGCAAGAAGCGACTTTTTCCGGAGCCAGTCGGGCCGCAAACAACGCGGAACTGTAGGCCGTCGGGCAATATGTCTAAATCGTCACGAACTAGCTTGCGATAGCTCTTGTAACCACCTTCTAGCTTGCCGACTGACCAACCAACTTGAGCAAGAATATGTGACAGGGCACCGCTGCGTTGCCCACCGCGCCAGCAGTAAACTAGCGGCTTCCAGTTTCTTGGCTTGTCGCAGAATAAAGTTTCTAAATGCTGGGCAATATTGCGCGCGATGATTGCTGCGCCGAGTTTTTTAGCAACAAAAGACGATTTTTGCACGTAAATAGTGCCAATTTCAGCGCGTTGTGCGTCGTCTAGTACAGGCGCATTGATTGCGCCAGGAATGTGATCTAGCGTATATTCGGCAGGAGAACGCACGTCGATGATTTCATCGAAGTCGGTGAGTTGTGCTACGGTTACGACCCTTGGATTTTGCATGGATTATTTTTTGTATGAACGACGAAATAAAATTGACTCAATATTCTCACGGCGGTGGCTGTGGTTGCAAGATCGCACCTGCTGTCTTGGCTGAAATGTTGGCTGCGATGCCACGCCCTCCATCTTACCCCAACCTGATGGTCGGCACAGAAAGTAGCGATGATGCCGCAGTATACAAACTCAATGAATCACAGGCCGTCGTTGTAACCACCGATTTTTTTATGCCTATCGTTGATGATGCGAATGACTTTGGTCGCATCGCGGCGACTAATGCGCTCTCCGATGTGTACGCAATGGGCGCAACCCCAATTCTGGCCTTGGCAGTGGTGGGTATGCCCATCAACAAATTACCGCTAACCACCATACGCGACATTCTCGCGGGTGGGGCATCGGTTTGTGCGGACGCAGGCATTCCACTGGCAGGCGGGCATTCAATTGATGCGCCAGAACCAATCTATGGTTTGGTGGGCGTGGGCGTGGCACATCCCGATCACATCAAACGTAATGATAGTGCGGAAGCGGGAGATGTGCTGATTCTCGGTAAACCATTGGGTGTGGGGATATTGAGTGCCGCATTGAAGAAGGGCGAATTGGATGCACAAGGCTATCAGCAGATGGTGGATACCACTACGCAGCTTAATAAAGTCGGCGCAATGCTAGGCACTATGAGTGGCGTGCATGCAATGACTGATGTTACCGGCTTCGCCTTGCTGGGGCATTTGCTGGAAATGTGTCGCGGCTCCAAGCTGGTAGCAGACGTGGATTTTGCTGCGCTACCCATCTTGTCGGTTGCTTTGCGTTTAGCTGAACAAGGCTATTCCACAGGGGCAGCGGATCGCAACTGGGCGAGTTATGGTGCAGAGGTGGAACTGCCACAAGGTTTCCCAGAATGGCAGCGCAAACTTTTGTGTGACCCGCAGACGAGTGGTGGTTTACTGGTGGCTTGTGCGCCAGATGCAGTGGAAGAGGTGCTTGCTGCCTTTCAAACTGATGGCTTTGCGAGTGCGTCTGTTATAGGTACGTTTAGCTCGGGAGCTGTAAGAGTGAGGGTGGTATAGGATACTTTGTTCGTCATCAGCGGGTAGGGATTAAGTTGTGATCGCTTATTACTGCACCCTAAGCCGGACAAGACGGAAGCAATCAAGGTTTCACATGGAGGGCGCGGAGTATATTAGGTTGCTGCCCGCCTTTCTCAGTGTCTCCGCGTGAGAAAATCTTGTCATGTTTTAACATCAGTTAACTGATAATAGACTAGGTATTTTCCCAGACTCCGCTGGGAAAATAAGGTTTGCCTTTGGCAAACAGCAGCGTCTGAAAATTATAGGTAGGATGTGCTGACAAAGGAAGCGCATCACTCGCGATTGATACGGGCCGTGCCTGATGGAACAATTAGCCATCTCACTAAGGCAGCAAGCTGCCAAGTGATTGGTTATCAACATATCCTACGCCAATAATTGCATTTTTATTATGGGTTTCCAGGAACGACAATTCCTTGTCGTTCGTTTTCGAATTAGAGACTAAGGCTGGAAAAAGCACCAGCCAAGTCGCTGCTTATGTGGTGAAGTCTTTAGGTTCATTCTGGGCTGCTTTGCACCTTTTCTTGAACTGTCTTTGTAGGTGTGCGCACCAATAGCAGCAATGGCAACATCACAACAAAATTCATTGTGGCGAACCAGAAGCTGTTTATGTATCCGATGTTCTGCGCTTGTTGTAGTACGGTTTGTGCGGCTAGGTGTATGCCTTGTGGATCAGTTGCGCCGAGATGCAGCGGGCTGAGATAGTTTTGTAGTGCTTCGTTGTAAGGGGTGATTGCTCCGCGTAGCAAACTCCAGTTTTGCTGTGTGTCGCGAGAGAAATAAGTCACGAGTATCGAAATTCCCAGCGCAGAACCCATGGAGCGGATCAGGCTATAGATGCCAGCGGCTTCGGCGGCGGTTTCTTTTGGCAGAGTGGTGAATGCCAGTGTGGTGACGGGTACGAATATCAGCCCTATGCCCATGCCCTGCAAAATTATAGGCACGATCAACTCGTTCGCGGTCATTTCTGCGGTGAAACTCGTCATCATATAATTTCCGGCTATGCTGCAACAAATGCCCACTAGGATAAGGTTGCGAGGTGGGATTTTGCCGGAAAATTTACCGACAAACATCATGACGCAAAATGAAGCCAAGCCGCGTGGTGCCATATACAGTCCGGCATCAAAGGTCGGATAGCCTAGGAAATTTTGCAGGAATAGTGATTGCAGCAACATCCCGCCAAAGAAACCAATACCAATGGTGGTCATAATCAGGCTGGCAACTAGAAAGTTGCGATCTTTGAAGATGCGCAGATCGAACAGCGGATGGTGCTTTCCGGTGAGCGAATAAACGATGAAAAAAATGAAAGAAAGTGCCGCAATGATGATTGCGAAGATCAGCATTTGCGAACTAAACCAATCGTCCTGATTCCCTCTATCCAATACTAATTGTAGCGCCCCAATACCCAGAGCCAGCGTGGCGAAACCCGTCCAGTCCATGCGCCGTGCGCGGGTGGGCGTATCGTGCACGTAGCGCATCGCGAGAATGAAGGATGCAATACCCACAGGTAGGTTGATGTAAAACGTCCAGCGCCAGCTAATGAATTCGGTTAGCCACCCACCCAGTGTCGGGCCTAAGATTGGGGCCACCATGACCCCCATCGACCAGATTGCCATCGCTTTGCCGCGTTGCTCGCCGGGAAAGATTTGCAGCATGATAGATTGCGATAGCGGCACGAGTGACGCGCCGAATATGCCCTGCAAAAAGCGGAACATCACCATCTGCATGAGGCTGCTTGCCATGCCGCATAAAGCAGAGGTGACAACGAATCCAGCGATGCTAATCAGTAAAAAACGCTTCTGACCGATGCGGTCGGTAAAAAACCCGGTGAGCGGCATGAAGATCGCGGAGGCAATCAGGTAAGAGGTCAGCACCCAACTGATATTATCCGGTGATGCATCAAGCTGTCCCGCCATGCTGGGTAGCGCGACGTTGACGATAGTGGTGTCCAGCACTTGCATGATGGTCGCTGCCATCACTGCAATACTGGTAAGTATGCGGCCGGAATTCATAAACAATGTGCCGGGGATGATTGAAAATTATCCGAGTTCATATGTGTCAATCTCTAGTTACTGACTTTACTTGAGATGCACGCTAACCGTTGCAGTCGCACCAATACGTAAGGGATGCTCGGCATCGGTAGGAGCGAGTTTGATACGCACCGGAATACGTTGCGCAATCTTTACCCAATTGCCTGTTGCATTTTGCGCGGGCAGCAGAGAGAAGGCCGTGCCTGTTCCACCGCTTAGACTTTCCACTGTGCCGTTGAACACTTGATCTGGATACATGTCGATTTGAATATCTACCATCTGACCAGGATGGATGCCGACCAGATCGGTCTCTTTAAAGTTGGCATCAATATGAAAACTATCTTGTACGATGAGTGCGAATAGCGGCATGCCGACACCTACCAAAGATCCGTTGCTAAGGCTGAGGTTGCTGATCTGCCCATCCTGAGCCGCGGTGACGTGAGTATGTTCAAGGTCAAGCTGTGCTTGGGCAATATCCGCTTGTGCTTTTAATACATCGCCACGCTCCTCGGTTTTAGTTGGGGCGGAGAGGGCTTTAGTCAATTTGGCGCGGGCTTGTTCGAGTGATGCTTGCAAGGCTTGTACATGCGCATGGGTATCATCGAGAGCTTGCTGTGTGAGGAATTTCTGCTTGAGCAGCTCTTTGTTGCGTGCGTCGTTGGCACGCGCATTGGCGAGGTCACTTTGGATCAGACTAATTTGTGCTTGCGCCACGCTGATCTCGGCATTGTCCTGACGAGCACTTTCCCTAGCGAGTGCTAGGTTGGCTTGCGCACGGGCTAGAACGATGTTGAAAGGGGCGGGATCAATATCAAATAGAGCGTCACCTTGGCGCACATATTGGTTGCCTTTGATGTGCACGCTAGTGACACGTCCGGCAACCAGTGATGCCACATTTAGCACGCTCGCGTTGATATAAGCATTCTCAGTACTGCGCGTAAAGCTGGCGAAGTGCGCATAGGCGAAGCCGCTGAGTAAAATCAATAACAGTGCTACGCCAATGAAGATTTTTTTGCTTAGTGTCATACCAGTGCTCCTAGTTTGCTGCGAATATTGTTCAATACATCAAGAGCTACTTTGATCTCGTCTTGATTTAGACCTGCCAATACCTCAAGGCGTAAATCTGCTGCATAAGAGCGTATGTCTTCAACTACCTTTTTCCCCGCGTCCGACAGATGTAAATGCTTAACTCTTCGATCTGTTTCGCTTGCGCAGCGTGTCAGCAGACTCTCTTTCTCCATGTGATCGACCAGCCTGACCAGCGTCGCGGCTTCGATGCCCATAAATTGAGCTAATTCACTGTGGCTACAACCGTCATTACGCGATAGATGTAGTAATAATAGCCAGCGCGAATGCGAGAATCCCAAGGGCCGTAATCGTCTATCCAATTCGTTGCGCCAAGCATGCGTAGCCAAAAACATCGACTCAGAGAATTGTTCGTTCAGAGGTTTCATTAAGTACTTAGCATGCGAATGATTAGTAAGCTAAGTATTTTGAAGCGGAACGAGGATATTGTCTAGTAGATTAGTCAAATATAAAGCTGTAGTGAGTTTTAGTGGCTCTATGTGAAATACAGTGGGTAGTCAAATTTCATTTTTCCGCAAAGGAAGTAAATCATGTTGATGAAATTCTTGATATTACGGAAGCCTCTGGCGCGTCTTTTTGCAAGCTGTACTTTGCTATTAATGCCTTCCAGTATTCCATTTGTAATGCGTGTTTCGACGAAGTGAATGATGCCCGACCAATGCGCTATAGCCTGCTCGCTCATAGTGAGTCCTCGGGCAAGACCGGAAATGTTAACGTAAACTCGGTGTATTCACCTGCCAGCGATGCGCAACTGATCGTGCCGCCGAATAAGTCCATGATACTTTGACAAAATGCTAGGCCGATCCCTGTGCCCAAGCCTCCGCTACTATTAGCTGTCCATGAATAGAAACGGGTAAACACATGCGGCATAACTTCCGCTGGAATGCCATCCCCACCATCTCTAAAAATTAGCATATTGCCTTGATCCGTATTTTTTAATTGGATAGAAATATTACCTTTTGCTGCTTTGTGGATATGAAAGAGGGCATTTTTTAATAAGTTGAACAGCACATGTACCATGAGCAAGTCAATGCCATTGAATTTAAAATCGCCTTCTTTGCTCCATGTGACTAACTCTCGTTCTTCTTCTGACGTGAAAGGGTAGCGATAGAGCGCGTTATCAATACATTGCGCGATAGAGCAAATGTAAAAACTGTCTTTTTGTGCCTCGTTGTCGCGAATATTCATTAGCAACATATCAATAACGGTACTGGAATGATTGGCTTCACTTTCAATTCGTTCAAGTGTGTGATACATCCCATTAAGATGAGCTAGTCGTATTGGCTCGACCTCAAGCCCGTGCTCTTTCGCCAATTGGTATGCGTTCAAAAGCCTCGGCAAATATAGCTGTAAACCCTTTGCACCCGACTTGATGCCGAGTAATGGTGTACGCAACTCGTGGGCAATATTACTTGCGGTCGCAAACATCGCTCGAAGCCGTTCCTTTTGCAATACTTCTGTGTAGTTCGTGGCCATGCCCACAATTATTGCAAATGCATAAATTGGAATATATTCAACAGTAATCAAATTGATATGAGGTGTAACAGTAGTAAAGTAATAGGCGCACCATGCAATTGCTACACCAAGTATCAACTGAATAATGAAAGTCATCCAATCTAGCCACACGAGCATGAGAAAAATTGCAACCATCGTGGATAAGAGCCAAACACCACAGCCATCATTTTTTAATAGCATGAATGTAAAAAAAAATGGCAATGTATAGAGGGTTGATAAATACCAGTAATAGGATTTATATTTATTCATCCAATGAGGCCATCTTTTTATGAAGAATGGAGGGATGAACAATGCGGTACCCAATAGTCGAAGTGTGAGATTTTCGTATGGTTGAGGGAAAATATAATGCCAAATTACGTAATATAAGGGGAAGCCTATTATTGCAATTAGGCTGATAACCATAATACGTGGCTCAATGTATTGCGTATTCAGTTCTATCGAATCGCCAATCATCGTTGCAAATTTTTTCACCCTAGTACTTATCATTTTCCCCGTCCCTTCCCAATATCCATAAAGCCAATTCGCGTAATTATGCCGCTAACTTCACGTAAATAAATGGCGATTTCATGATCTGCCACACTTCTTTGGTTTTGTATAGCTATCAACCCTGATAGGTTTATTTATTATTAATTTGTGTAAGAATCCTTTTTCTAGCTTTTGGATCTATGTTTTTTTCGCGTTAATTCTGCATGTTTTAAGAGGCTAATGACCGCCGTATATAGGTGTTGTACTGAATCTAGAAATTGTTATTGGAGTGAGTGGAGGGGATGGACTTCTTGTTTAATTGTTCCCATACGCGAAGGTTTTATCCAAAATTTGATTGAATCAGGATATTTAGGGCGAAATATATAAATGATTTACGCTGCTGTTTCGCACATTAGCAAGCAATTGAACCAATTCTTTAAAAGATCGTTTGATCTGAGTGAGGATGTGGTTGTGCTGTCCAATATGATGGATCTTGGCGCTAGCCTTGCGCCTAATATTGACAATAAATTGCTGGTATTCCTGGTTAACATTGAAAAAGAGACGACTTCTCAACGTCAGGTCAGTCCTGGTAGCGCTGAGCGTACTGCATCGAGCTATCCGCCAGTGTTCTTAAATATGTACGTGATGATTGCGGCTAATTTTAGTGGTAGCAATTATCCCGAGGCGCTTAAGTTTATCTCTAATACGGTGAGTTTTTTTCAACGCCAGCCCGTTTTTGATCATCAGGTATCTCCAGAGTTAGATAAGCGAATTAATAAGCTGACAATGGATATTGAGAATTTAAACATTCAAGATTTAAGTAGTTTGTGGGGGGTGTTGAGCGGGAAATATCTTCCTTCTGTTTTGTACAAGGTGAGGATGGTGAGTTTCGATTCTGGTGACATTACAAGTCAAATTACGCCTGTTAAAGGGCATGAGTCTTCGCTGGCTTGAAACAAGAAAATATGGACGCTTACCTACCTTTATTTTCAATTTCTGTCGCCCATCGCTATTTCACAGACGGTCTGTGGAAAGGTTTGAGTTTTGTGGCCAGTCCGTATGCGCAGAAGATAATTGAGGCGAGCAATATTATTGTTTTGCCGACGCAAAGTGGAATCGGTGTTTTTTACGATGGCGGCAAGGTTGATGTTTTAAAGCTATATGCAAATGATACGAATGGCATCTTGCCATTTCGTTTCAAAGTCTATGCCAAGAACCGGACTTTCGGAAATTATACGGTGCCGTCTTTGCATGGGAAAAAAGCGATTTTTTGTTTTGATAACTCTGCGGTGTTGAGCAACCCAGAGTCGGAAATAATTCGTTTAAGTCAGGATGATTTCGTTTCTGAGAAGGATTTTAGAGATATTGAGGCGCTCATTGTTGAGGGTGTACTGGGGGCAAGGGAGAGGCATGTGCCTCCTGATTTCATGGTGGATGTGTCGCTTAAGCCTAGCAAGGACGGTGAATGGAGTGCTCAAGATTATGAGTTGAAATTTAATACTCGACAGTCTTTCTGGAAGTATCACTTGTTGGGGAATATGAATAAAAGCAGCCCATTTATTGTTGATCTGGACAATAAGGTTGAGTTTGAATTTTGCGGTGAAGAGATGTTGCCAGGCAATAGGCCGAGCAAGGTATTTAGATCCAAGGAGTTGATACCTGTTTTGGAGAATTCAGATTTTCGCTTTCAGTTACGGGAACAAGGGCAGGGAGCGGGGAAGGTGTTGATTAAGAGGTTGCCGGTCGCATCTGAAAGCGGGATGGGTTTCGATCTGGTCAATGGTAAGCGAGAGATTGTGTCGGAATGTTTTATCAACTTTTAGTTGAGTGTTTGGGGAAGTGCAGATTTATTCGTCATCTCCGTGAAAGCGGAGACCCAGTGCCTTTATTTAACTGGATTCCTGCTTGGTCGCCCCACGAAACTACATTTGTTTTCGTGGAAACGACAAAGCCGAATAAATCTGTGCTTCTTTAGCTAGTGCAATGGGTAAGAAGTGTGTTGTATGGGTTCAATGCGGGTTGCAGGTTTGCATTAATTTAGTTAATTATTGAGAGGGGATAACATGGGAGCAATGAAAACACCCGGCGTTTATATCGTTGAGAAAAGCGCCTTTCCAAATTCCGTTGTGGAGGTTGCTACGGCAGTCCCCGCTTTTATTGGCTATACCAATCGGGCTGATAACAAGGGCAAGTCGCTAAGCTCGCAACCTTGGCGGATCACTTCAATGGCTGAGTTTGAAAGCTATTTCGGTGGAGCCCCAACGCTACAGTTTAGTTTGACTGTGGATTCAACTGCTCCGATATTTTCCATGGCCGATAGCAAGGGTAAGAAAAATGGCTATCAGTTGGGGTTGGCTGCCGGGCAGTCGAAGTTCCAACTGTATTACAACATGAAGATGTTTTTTCAAAATGGCGGCGGCGCTTGCTACATCGTGTCGGTGGGTAACTATAAGGACTCAATCGACAAGGAAAAGTTGGCGGCCGGTGTGGACTTGTTAATCAAGGAGCAGGAGCCCACCATGGTGGTGATTCCAGATGCGATTTCCTTAGGGACGATTGATGACTGTATCGGTTTGCAGCAGCATATGCTGGATCACTGCGGCAATGTCATGAGAAACCGCGTGGCGATTCTAGATGTTTATGACGGATACCGAGCGAGACAAGATCCCGCTGGCGATCCTGTAAACGATTTCCGTGGCAAGTTGGGAATCAATTTCCTCGACTACGGCATGGCTTACTATCCTTGGGTGAATACCACCATCACCCCGGCGACTAACTTGAGCTACGAGAATCTTGATAGCAGCAGCATGGATATCCTTAAAGGTATTCTTAAAGACGAACTGGGTATAGAAGCAACCGCGCCTGCGAAAGATCCGGAGTTGACTCGCTACGATAACAAGCTATCGATAGTAAATGGCGTTGTTGCGGCTCCTGCTGGCGATGTGGATTTGGCCAATGCAGTCGCTGTGGCCGCTGTTGATGCTCTTGACACGGCAACTAAAGCTTTTGATAAGGCTGGCAAGGCGGTTCCCCCTAATGACACAGCAGTCGCTGCAGCTACTACAGCTAAGGATAATGCTACTGCTGCAGATGCCGCTGCCAAAGCTCTTGTCGCAGCTGTAACGGCTGCCGCTGAAGATGCAGTTGCTCTTGAAGCTGCTAAGAGTGCATATGATGCTACGCCTGAGGTTGTTGCAACTCGCCTTACACTGAAGGATGTACAACATAAACTGCTTCAGCAAGCCGCTTCAAACAAGAAAACCATGATTGTAGTTAGTCCAAATTACAACATGATCCTGACGGAGATGGCGAATCAGATTAACTTGTTGCCTCCGTCTGCGGCGATGGCGGGTATCTATACGATGGTGGATAACAATCGCGGTGTGTGGAAAGCGCCAGCTAACGTCAGTCTGAACGCTGTGATTTCTCCTACTGTGAATATTTCGCATAACGATCAAGAAGACTTGAACGTGACACCACAAGGTAAGTCGATCAATGCGATTAGAACCTTTGTAGGCGAAGGTACGCTGGTGTGGGGCGCTCGCACTCTGGATGGGAATAGTCTAGATTGGCGCTATATCAATGTGCGTCGCACCATGATTATGCTGGAAGAGTCGGTACGCTTGGCTAGCAAGGCTTATGTTTTCGAACCTAATGTGGCCAATACTTGGGTAACTATCAAGAGCATGATTCGCAATTTCCTGACGGGGATCTGGAAAAAAGGTGGCTTGGCTGGTGCAAGCCCAGATGATGCCTTTGGTGTGTTTGTGGGGCTGGGTGAGACCATGACGCCAGATGATATTTTGGAAGGCATTTTGAGAGTGACTGTCTTGGTAGCGATTAGTCGCCCTGCAGAATTTATCGAGATCACTTTCCAGCAGCAAATGCAGAAATCTTAATCTGGGTTAAATCAGTTTAAAGAATATTAAGTATTTTCATTTTTCAAAAAGGAGTAAGTCATGGCAGATGATGGTTCAGCACAATCAAAGACTGTGTGGCCTTTGCCCAAGTTTTATTTTGAGGTGAAGTGGGATTCTACAGTGATGTCGTTTCAGGAGGTGTCCGGTTTGGATATCCAGTCTGAGGAAATTAAATACCGGCACGGGGACAATCCGGTGTTTTCTGTAATTAAGATGCCCGGCATGGTGAAGGTAGGTAATGTCACTATGAAGAAAGGCACTTTTGTCGCGGATAACAAGTTTTGGGATTGGTTTAATCAGATCAAAATGAACACGATCAAGCGTGTTCCGGTCACAATCAGTTTGCTCGATGAAGCAGGTAAGCCGACTATGGTTTGGACGCTTGCCAATGCTTGGCCCACTAAAATTACCGGAACAGATCTTAAGTCTGAAGGTAACGAAGTGGCCGTTGAGACAATTGAGATTGTTCACGAAGGTCTGACTATCGCTAACGCCTAATCGTTTAGGTGTAGGGGGAGGGGTGCGTTCCCCTCCCTTTTTTTGACTGTTTTAGGAATGAATTAATTGAGTGATTACCCTTTACCCGCTTTCTATTTTAAGGTGGTGTTTGCCGCAACATTGGGATTGTCAGACACATCTTTTCAGGAAGTGTCGGGTATTTCATCAGAGCTCGAAACGGAGCCAGTGATTGAGGGAGGTAATCAATATGTACGACAGTTGCCTAAGTCGGTAAAACATACGAATTTAGTATTGAAACGTGGCATTGCTGATATGACATCACCACTGGTGATTTGGTGTAGCACGGTCATTGAGTCAGATTTTATGCTGCCAATTGTGCCAACGCTGATCACTGTATATTTGATGGATGAGAGCCAGCTTCCGGTACGCGGATGGACTTTTTCCGACGCATATCCGGTTAAATGGAATGTAGATAGTTTTAATTCAACCAAAAACGAGGTCGCGATTGAGACGATTGAGTTGAGCTATTTGTATTCAACTAGGATTCTCTAATAATTATGTCGATAGAAGTTAAACAGATGGTGGTTAAGTCCAATGTGGTGCAACGCTACGCAGAGGTTGAGGAAAATAGTAGTAATGATTTACAAAAAAAAGAAATTCTTGATGAATGCAAAAGGTTGATTTTGGAAGCTTTGCAGGAAACAAAGGAGAGATAAGTGATTACAAAACTAACCATTACCCCGTGCGACCTTGACGATGCGGGTACGGTGACTGGCCCGCGAACTGCCGATGCATTCACGGTCAGAATAAATCCGTCAAATTACACGCGTAATTTTGAAATTAGTTACAACAATACCCGTGCTTTAGGCACGCCAGCTATGCAGCCGAAGTTTAATAACTCTGGCGAGAAGAAGTTTGATTTTGAAATTTTAATGGATGGAACCGGGGTGGTTCCAGCGACTTCTTCGACCTCAACTGCGATTGATGTTGAGTCTCAGTTAGAGGACTTGTGCCAAGTGGTTTATGTACTGGATGGTAAAAAGCATGAGCCAAATACTGTCCTGTTACTGTGGGGAAGTTTCAAGTTTTACGGCAAGCTGAGTACGATGGGGGTGGAATATACCCTGTTCAAACCAACAGGTGTGCCATTGCGCGCCAAGGTTAAACTGTCATTTGTTCAGTATGTGGGACCTGTTGAGACGGCACTTGAGGCCAATATGTCTTCACCCGACCTTACCCACTCTATTGATATTCAAGCGGGTGATTCCTTGCCACTACTATGTTTCCGCATCTATAAAAATAGTGCTTATTATTTGGAAGTCGCTAAATTTAATGGCATTACTAATTTTCGCGATATTAAGCCCGGCACTCGGCTTAGTTTTCCGCCGGTAAGGTAAGGCAATGGCAAATTCACCGGCATTGGGAGGGGGAGGACTAGTCAGGCTGAGTGTATTCAGCGACGGAACGGCTATTCCCAGTACAGTACAAGTTGTGTCGGTGTCAGTGAAAAAATCTATCAACAAGATTCCGCTTGCTGAGATCGTTATTCTGGACGGTGATATGCCGCAAAAAGCCTTTCCTGTCAGTGATGCAGATTACTTCAAGCCAGGCGGCGTTATTAAGATCAACGCCGGATATGACTCAGATGAAGAAACTATTTTTGAGGGTATCGTCGTCAAACACAGCATTAAGATCACTGGAGATAATTATGCACGCTTAGTTATTGAATGCCGCGACAAGGCTGTTGCGATGACCATAGGGCGCAAAAATGCCAATTATGTGGACTCTAAAGACAGCGCCATTATTACTAAAATAATAGGGAATCATAGCGGTCTTTCTGCTGATGTGGGTACGACTACAACAGAATTTAAGGAGTTGGTTCAGTACTATTGCACGGATTGGGATTTTGTCCTTTCGCGTGCCGAGGTGAACGGCTTGTTGGTGACTGTAGATAGCGCGAAGTTGACGATTAAAGCACCTGTTACCAGCGGCACACCAAAGCTGACAGTCACTTACGGGGAAGACTTAAAGGAATTTCATGCGGGTATAGATGCGCGAAGTCAGTTCTCAAAAGTGCAGGGAGTCTCTTGGGATATGAAAAATCAGGCCATTGTGAAGCAGGAATCGACTCCCCTGACACTCAACACACAAGGTAATTTGGATGCGGCTACTTTGGCGAAAGTCATTGGTTTAAGTTCATATGTTCTTCAGACAGCTTCTCCCGTTGAAAGTACGGCACTGAAATCTTGGGCGGATGGGCAGCAGCTTAAATCTGGCTTGGCGAGAATTCAGGGGCGGATGGTTTTTCAAGGAAGCGCGAGCGCTAAGGTCGGCGAGTTAATAGAACTCAAAGGTGTAGGGGCTAGGTTCAATGGTAATGTCTATGTCAGCGCGGTGCATCATGACGTATCTGATGGAAATTGGAAAACCGAAGTTGAGTTCGGCATGTCTCAGGATTGGTTTGCTGAAAGCCGTGATTTGGTCGCTCCCCCCGCTTCAGGTATGTTGCCGGGAATAGAGGGATTGCATATTGGGGTGGTGAAAAAACTGGATGCCGACCCCGATGGACAGTACAAAATACAAGTTTCAATTCCTGTTTTACAAGCTGAAACGGACGGGGTTTGGGCGAGATTGATGCAATTCTATGCATCAGATGGTCTTGGTGCTTTTTTCGTACCGGAAATTGGCGACGAAGTGGTGCTGGGCTATTTTAATAATGATCCGTCAAGTCCAGTGGTACTGGGTAGTTTGTATAGCAGTAAACGTAAGCCTGCATATGAACTAAGCGCTGATAATTTCAAAAAAGCACTCACCACTAAGAGCAAACTCCTGCTGGAATTTGATGACGACAAGAAAATTATCACGATTATTACGCCGGGTAAAAATCAGATAGTCATCAGTGATGATGGTAAATCCATCCTTTTAAAGGATCAAACTGAAAATCAGGTGAAACTGAGTGATTCTGGGATTTTATTGGATAGCCCGAAAGACATCACTATTTCAGCTAAAGGAAAAGTCAGTATTTCTGCTACGGGGAATGTAGAGATTGATGCTAAGGGGGATGTGACGGAAGGTGGAACCAATATTACACACAGTGCCAAGGCAGGGTTTACCGCCAAAGGGAGTGGCACAGCAGAGATTTCCTCGTCGGGACAGACTACTGTCAAGGGCTCGATGGTGATGATTAATTAATGGATGCTAGTTATGGCAACTGATACATCATTTTTGGGCACGGGCTGGGGATTTCCGCCCGAGTTCAATAAAACCTCGAGCTCTATCTCCGTCAAAATGGTTGCTGGAGAAGATGATATTAATGAAAGCTTGCGCATTCTTATCGCAACCATTCCGATGGAACGCGTTATGCAGCCTGCCTTTGGTTGCGGTCTTAAGAGACTAGTTTTTGAAAGCATCAATGAGAGCACACTAACCTTGATTAAGGATGCTATTCAACGCGCGGTATTATTTTTTGAGCCAAGAATTAATCTGGAGAGTATAGAGATAGATGAGAATCAAGTAGCAGAGGGGATTTTGCTTGTTCAGTTGAATTACACCGTCAGGACAACGAATAGTAGAAGCAATTTGGTTTATCCATTCTATTTTCTGGAGGGTAGCAATGTTGCCACTTGAAGAGATTAGACTAATTACGTTCGGTTTTTAGCATTCGATGAATAACTTATTGCATCGAGATGGTAGTAGTCAGGATGAGCGCCTATTGGCCGCATTGAAAGAGGGATATATCAATGTGGATGAATTGCGTTTTGAGGATCTATTGTCCATCGCTTCTGAATATACCGAGCTGTTGAAATATACCGATATATCCAATCAGACATCTGGAAACTGGCGGACAATTTTTGATGCGGATGAAGTGAGCATTCTCGCCTCCATTGCAGTAAATAATATCAATTGGTTCGCAAGAGATGCCGCTGAGCTTGTTAGTCAGGCAGATAAAAAACTTGCCAAACTGCACGATGGTCGAGACAGTGTAGAAATGCTACCGACTTTCAAATTGGCAAAAAAAATTGATTTCTGGCTTCTTAGCCTTGAGAGTTTGTCAGGTGAGGCGGCGACTCGTGCCCACGGTAAAGTATTTAATGTTGTTGAGAAAATACTCAGGTCAGAGTTGCATAAACTGCTTTATTATTTGTCTCAACATCAGGTGGATTCAAAGGTCGCGATGCAGCAACTAAGCTCCGTTTGGCAGAAATGTGCCGATGACTTTAGTAGCAAAGAGTTTGAAAAAGTATTTAAAAATGAGCAGCAATTTTATAAATCTAATTGCTATACGTTTTATAACACGGCCTTGTTTTTACAAAGCAGTGTTGCGGATTTCTTAATTCAGTCTTTAAATCGGCATGATCATGACCCAGGAATTGGGCTATTCATCACTTTCCTGAAGTTGTTTAAAAATGTTCAGGACAAGATTAACGAATTTACGCCCAAGCATTTGAATTTTTATTACGAAGATGTATTAAAAATTCAACGACGTGAATTTGTTCCCGATAAAGCATATTTACTCTTTACGCCAGACACGCCGGGTAGAGAGGTGTTGATTAAGCGAGATACCGAATTCAACGCCGGTTTGGATTCAAATAATATTGAATTGTTGTATGCAGCAAACAATGACTTGTGGGTAAACGATGCCAAAGTGTGCGCTTTGCATACGCTATATTTCGACAGAAATATGTTGAGTTCACCTGAGAATGAATTGCTCGTCCCCCCTACGTCTAGCGGAGATTCGGAGCGCTACTTTGTCACCTCAGCGCAGCTGAACAAAGTTCATATGCCGGACGGCAAGGAATTGTCCAATAGCACACAGTCACAACCACTGTTCGGCGTGCCCGGACGTTCGGAACAAAGAGGCTTGTTTGATGAGGCCAGACTGGGTATTGCAGTGAGTAGTAATATCTTGCTTTTAAAGCAAGGTCAGCGCGATATAACGCTGACATTTAAACTCGCAGCGCATGAACCGCTGAAAAGTCTAGATAATTTTATTCATACACTTAGCGGAGTGTTATCGGAAACGACGCTCAAGGATGCCTTTTTTAAGGCATTCCGCAATATGTTCAAGATATGCCTCAGCAGCGAAACAGGATGGTTGCAAGTTGATGAGTACCTTCCCTCATGTCATCTCGTTGATGCAGAAGGGTGTGAGAGGGATAGTTTTAAATTGCTTATCCAATTTTCTGATAGCGCCCCAGCAATCGTGCCTTATTCAGCAAAAATTCATGGTGAGGATTTTGCCAGCGATTCGCCGATTATTAAATTATTACTCAATCATGATGCTTATCTATATCCCTATAGTTTATTAAGCGAATTGGTGGTCAAAGAGATCACCATTGAGGTCGACGTGAAGGGCTGTACGGAGGTGCTGGTATATAACCAATCAGGCCCTTTAAGTGCCGATGCGCAGTTTACCCCTTTCGGCCCCTTGCCATCTTTAGGCGATTACTTGCTGGTTGGCAATTATGAGGCCGCAAGAAAAAAACTGTGCGATTTTGAAGTAAATATCGAATGGGGAAATCTGCCACAGAGCCTGAATGGCTTTGAAGACAGCTACCGTGAATATGATATGTCTTTTGACAATTTTTCTTTTCAAGTCAGCCATTCAGTATTGCGTGATCGGAAATGGATGCCTGTTGAGAGTGAACAATTGAAAGTCGATATGTTCGAGTCTGGTGATGACTCTCTGGATTATGCAAATAACAAGGTCGTGAAAAATCGCTGCTATTCCTTACAGGGAGTATGCAAGCATATGCAGCCCTTGGAACATATCTCAGAAGAACATTATGGTTACAATGCGTTAGCCAAAAATGGTTTCTTTAAACTGACATTGGCGAATCCTGTATTTGCATTCGGACATAAAGACTATCCGCTGATTTTATCAAAAGTGATGACAGATAATGCACTGCTGAAAAAATATGGTTTGTCTAAACTTTTGTCCAAGACCTTGCCGTCCAAGCCATTGCCTAACTCGCCTTACACCCCAGTTATTAATTCAATTTCGATCAATTACAGCGCGATTTCCACTATCAGTTTGGAACGGATTGGCTCGATTGAAGCCGGGCAACTAAAAGAAAGAGTATTTCATCTTCATCCTCTAGGTATAGAGAAGCTCTCTTCTCATGCGTATGGAAAAATTCCATTAATTCCACATTACGAAGCAGATGGTAATTTATTTATTGGCCTTTCCGCTAGCAAGCTGTCAGGTCTGTTGACATTGTTTTTTCATTTGAGTGAGGATTCTTTACCTGAAGCCAGTAAGCGCGAGTTCGTCTTCTCTTGGCATTACCTAGCCTCAAATGAATGGAAGCGATTCACTCCTGCGCAAGTTATTTCTGATACGAGCCATGGTTTTTTGACTTCCGGTATCGTGACGCTAGATATTCCTGCGGATATCAATAAGGGCAATAGTATATTGCCGGGAGAGCTATTCTGGATCCGTGTGTCGGTAAATAACGAGCATATTCATGCTTTATGCAGTCTTTACGGTGTGCATACTCAGGCCGTCGAGGTGACATGGAAGAAGCAAGCTGGCAATAGCCTTGCGCATTTGACCTCAGCTCTGCCAGCTAAGACGATAAAAACGCCTAAATTTTCGCTTCCGGGAATTGCACTGATATCACAGATTATGGATTCATCTGCTGGTATACCGCCGGAAAGCGCTACTCAACAGACGGTCAGAGTGAGCGAACGGCTGCGTCATAAAAACCGTGCGATTACGCCACGGGATTATGAAAGCCTTGTTTTGCAACGTTTTCCAGAAGTGTATAAGGTCAAGTGCTTCCCCTGTATGACTGATGATATTACTCAGGACTATCAGGCTAAACCGGGGCATGTGTTAATCGTATTGATTCCTTATTTAAAAGACACTGCCTCGGTCAATTTTCGCCCTATGATTAATGCTTTGTTATTGAAAGAGCTTAGAGAATATGTGCAGAGCATCGCGTCTCCGTCGATAGTCATCAAAGTTAGAAACCCAGCTTATGAACAGATTCAAGTGCGCTGCAAGGTTAAGTTTAAACCAGGAGTGGCGCAGGGTTGGGCTTTCAATGAATTGAATCAGGCCATTGTCGACTTTCTTTCTCCTTGGAGCGTTAGTGGCATAAAAGCTAAATTCGATTGGAGTATTCGTTGCTATGACATTCAAGCCCACCTTCAGGAGCTTGATTATATAGAATCAATTTCAGGCTTCTCCTTGTTGAAAATTGTTGAAGACGATGCGCGTCACCATCATCAGCTTTCTGACACTAAGCGAAGTAATGCGAGTGAAGTTGTACCGAGCTTTCCCTGGAGCATCGCTATTCCGACAAAGTCGCATTTGATTGAAGTAGAGGAAAAAAATGGAACTTGGGAAGCGCAGCTAACTGGTGTAGCCAAACTATCCATCGGAAGTACATTTATTTTGTCTCGGAGCCAGTAATGACACAACGCAATCGAAAAACGTTATCGGGATACTTTTCAGAGGGGCAATTGCCTACTCAGAATGAATTCGGTGAACTTATTGATTCAATGGTGAATGTTGTTGATGATGGGTTTGATAAGAGCCCGGAAGATGGTTTGAAACTGGCCCAATTGAAACCCGGCAGCAAGCTAGTTAGCTTCTATGAAGAAATTACGGTGGGCAAACCTCTTTGGTCGATCGCTTTTACGATGCCTGGAAACGCAAGCAGTGCCACTAGCTATAAGAATCTCAATATTTTTTATGCCAGCAACACCTCCGGTGGACTGACCCTTGCCAATATGAATGGCAATGAGACACCGCTAGAGCAATCTGGCAAAGGTACTATCCGTGTTGGTATCAATCAAAATTCACCGCAACATGAATTGGATGTGAACGGTGTAATCGTTGCAGATGGCAGAATTGGACGAGAAGAAAAGAAAGAACGGTCGGTTCTCGCAGACGGCAATTGGCACCGAATCAGTGACGAATTAGACGGATGCCAAGCCTTTGAGGTTATGGCTGGGGTCGGCAAAAAGAATAGCGGTAAATACGCTCTTCTACATGCTTTTGCTCTGAATACTTTCAATACGAAAAAAAATAGCATCACACGTCATCAAGCACACTTTATGTCGAAATGCGACCAGATCGAATTGCGTTGGACGGGCGACACACACAAGTACACCTTAGAAATGAGAACACGTTGTGCATATTTCGAAGTGGATGATGATGAGAAAATTTACGTTCGCTATTTCATCACGAATTTATGGTTTGACCCCACGATGGCGAACTGCTCCAGCAAACAAAGTGCCGCTTCTTAAAGTCAATAGGAAATTAATCATATATACAAAGCAGATGAGGACAGATATTCACGCTTATTTAAAGACCCTGGAATGTTTGTGTGCATCACAGACATGGGAGAGTGTTTGCTCAAGCTTAAAAACCTCAGTACAGAGACACGGTGGTTCAACGACGGCTAAGTTCTACTTGCGTAGTTCGGTGCGCAAAAGCAACTTTTGGGATCCGGCTCGTCCGGCTTCGGAATGATGACTGAATCATTTATTCATAAACTTCAGTCAGACCCTGACGGCCTTGATTTTGAAGGGCTGAGGAAAGAAGGTATCCGGCTTGCCCAAGAGGTTTCTGGGGATGTGTGGTCGGACTACAATTTGCACGACCCCGGTGTGACCATACTGGAGGTGCTGTGTTATGCATTGACCGATATGATTTATCGCTCAGGATTCGATGCGGCAGATTATCTGACCCCGGAAAATGGAGCGATTGATTATGCGCAGCAGGCCTTATATCGAGCGGATGAAATTTTCCCCTGTGCTCCGCTGACTGAAAACGATTACCGCAAGCTGATTTTAAATTCAATACCTAATGTCGACAATGTATGGATGAAAAGACATACCACGCAGGGGGAGGTGTTGCAGGGGGTTTACTCAGTCTATGTGCAATTAAACGAGCAGGTTAAGTTTCAAAACGAGGCCGGAGTGCAGAAGATATATAAAGGCATTGTAGAAAAACTGTATTCGGCAAATCGTAATCTATGCGAAGACCTTGCGGAAGTTAAAATCGTCGAACACATCCCATATGTGTTGAGCGGTGAAGTTGAGGTGGGTGGTCAACGAGAGCCATCTAGTATTTTGGCGGATGTATATTGTGAATGTTCGCATTATTTAAACCCCAGAATTCCGGTTCACTCATATGCCGAAATGTATGGCAATGGTCGTAGTTTAGAAGAACTGTATAGTGGGGTATTGACAGATCAGGGCTATATCGCCGAAGAATCATTACATGATTGGCGTGGGTATTTTTCAATTTCAGAACTGATTGGAAAAATTTCCCAAATTGAAGGAGTGAGGAAAATACGCAGGCTCTCCTTTATTCGTGTCGGGGATGAACAGAAGCAAGATCTGGATCATATTGACTTGGGGGAAGAACGTTCCTATTTGTCTATTGCGAAGCTGCATTTCCCAACTACAGATGAAGAGTTGCAGCTAAAACTAATTAAGTCAGGAAAATCATTTCCGTTTTCGTTTCATGATGTTGAGATTGAATACGACAAACTAGAATACAAATATCAGGCTCAGAAATATCAGAAGCATCAGCTTGATTGGGTGAAAAGTATTCTACCTAAAACAACATTTCGCAATGTAAGTGAATATTACTCAATTCAGAATCACTTCCCGAATGTATATGGCCTGAATGCTTTTGGTGTGCCCGAGTCGGAAACGCCGAAAAGAAAGGCGCAAGTAACGCAACTTAAAACTTATCTGCTTATATTTGAGCAACTCATGGCCAATTTCCTAAGCAATGCTCAGAAAATCCCTAAATTATTTTCTCTGGATAAGGAACTTAAACAATCATATTTCCATCAGGTTCTGAACAATGAAAATGTTCCCAATGTAGAAGAAATTTATGTGCCGGGAGTCAAACAAATGGATGCCGAACTCACTCAGTTGCTGGCGAAGTTTGATAACTATGGTGATCGGCGAAATCGTGTATTAGACTATTTGCTGGGATTGTATGGAGAAAAACTGAGCTCTAATTCGCTGCGTTATTTTTTTACTGAAGGTGCGGATATTGCTGATACACGTATTGCAAACAAAATCGCTTTTCTCAAGGACATTGTTGACATCAATAAAAATCGCGGCACAGCATATGACTATCGCAAGCCCTCAAGTAACAATCAAAATCATTCCGGCCTACAAGCAAAACTAAAAATCCTTCTCGGATTGAATTCGGCTGGCAGAGAGTCTTCTTTGGATGGTTCCGAGATGCAGATTGTCGAGCATATTTTGCTGAGGCCAATAGCTACTTCAAATCATTCTGGGCATCAGATAGCTAACGATTTCTATATTTTTAAGCTCAGTGTCATTATTTTGGCTGGACATGGACAGTTGGGAAACCCCAGTTTTCGTACGTTGGTGAAAGAAACCATTCAACTAAATTGTCCTGCACATATTTACCCTGAAATACTTTGGATTGAATCCGCTAAAGAAAACCAGTTTTGGGGCTTGCATCAAAACTGGCTGAAAGCAAAGTGTTCAAGAAATTCCAGCCCTGAATTCGTCAATGCGGCTTCCGGTGAACTCATTTTATTCCTTGTGAAAAATAGGGAGAAATTGAATGCCTAAGCATCATTCCATTGAAGAGGCGGTATTCGATATTTCATTCGATTCAATGACAGTTGCACATGAGCAGCAAGGTCTGCTGGCTGATTTTTTACAAAATCGTTTGCTGCCATTGGCCGATGAAGTATTTAGCGAGTTTTCGACAGAAGGTATGGTGTCAAAAATCGACAAACTTGAAATTGATCTCGGAGACATCAATTACAGCAGCTTCCATAATGAAATGGAGGGCAGGTTTAAGGAACAACTTAGGTCAGTATTGTTGGAGAAAATTCGTACCTTTTCGACAAGCCATTCAACTACGGAAGGGTTGATCAGTCAAAAGCAAGAGCAAGCTAATCAATTGGAGTTATTTCTTGAAACTGGCCGAATGAGTCGGAACGCTTTACAAAATAGCGAACTAAGCGTCGATGAAATACTGCATCTACGTATTAAACATGAGGGAAAGTCTTTCCTTGCGTTCTTGAAAAATACCCCGCATTTAGATGCGGTTTTAAAACGTTTACATAAACAGTTTTCAGAGTCGCTTCTGTTGGAGACAATGCAGCTTATCTCCCCTCAGAAAGCGTATGTTTTCGAAGCTCTGCTAGAGGAAAGTTGGAAAGCGTCACAGGGCAATTTCAACGGCATCTCCGAATTGGAGTTTAAATCACTCATTCGGGAGCAACTGATGTATCAGTTATTGAAATCTGACTCCAATCTGCTTGAGCCACGGGAAATATTTGCAGAAATTTCCAAAGCGGAGTTGAGCAAACATGTTCAACACGTATTAGGTGCAGAACGCCAGTTAGATACGCACGGATTATCAGACGTAGCACTGTTGCGCACGCGCGTAGGAGCTGCATTGATTGAAGGCCAAAGCAATTCTATAGTTGATATATGGGAGATGTTGCTGTCTCAGCATAGCAGCCTGCTGCGAGAAGTATTTATACTGCATATGGGTGATGTGATCGCGCAGACCAAGCTGGCTGACAACTTCCCAGAAACGATGTTGCGCGACCTAGTAAACGTACTCCTCCTTCCTAAGGAAGCTCAATTTATCACCGCATTAGCAGCGCAAGCAGAGTTAAATCCGAGCAAAAAACCTGGCACCAAGAATGCATATTTTTGGCAGCACACTATTGGCTATCTGCATGGTTTAGGGGCGCGTGAGTATGAGTGCCTAGAATACGTCGCCAGTCTATTCAAACACTTGATGCAGCAAGGCCTAGTTCAGGATGAACTGCTCAAGGCCATTGCCCGTGTAGCGCCCAAGATAGAAAAAGCAGAGCTTTCAGAGTTTGTGCGTAAAAGTCAACTTGCCAGCAAGGTGCCAGCCCCAAAAGAGGTGCTTACTATTCCTGTGACCGTTTCGGCAGGCTCAGGAACAGATTCAGAACAGGCTTTAGCCGCGAACGAATCTTCGACTAGCTCAGCCCCTGATGAGGCTTACTCAGCTCGTGTGCTCGAAATGCCATCAGTTCCGGAAATTGAGCTGAACTCAGCAAATATCGAAGCCAATCATCAAGTGCATTTGGAAGGTTCACATGATTCTGAGCAAGTTTCTCTTAATTCAAGCTTGGCAGATGTCGCTCTACTGCGCACGCGCGTAGAAGCTGCATTGATTGAAGGCCAAAGCAATTCTGTAGTTGATATATGGGAGATGTTGCTGTCTCAGCATAGCAGCCTGCTGCGAGAAGTATTTATACTGCATATGGGTGATGTGAACGTGCAGACTAAGCTGGCTGAGAACTTTCCAGAAACTATGCTACGCGACTTAGTAAACGTACTCCTTCCGAAGGAAGCTCAATTTATCACAGCGTTAGCAGCGCAAGCAGAGTTAAACCCGAGCAAAAAACCTGGCGCCAAGAATGCATATTTTTGGCAGCACACTATTGGCTATCTGCATGGCTTAGGGAGGCGTGAATATGAACGGATGGATTATGTCTCCAATTTAATCAGCCGAATGATGGAGCAAGGCCTAGTTAAAGTTGAGCTATTCAAGGCCATTGCCCGCGTAAGTCCTGAGATAGACAAAGCAGAGGTTTCAGAATTTGTGCGGAAATACCAAATGCCCAGCGAAGTACAAGCCGCTTTGGTAAGTTCAGAACAGGCATTAGCCACGAACAAACCTTCGACAAGCTCAGCTCCTGATGCGGTTCACTTGTCTCGCGTACTCGAAATACCATCCGTCCCAGAAATCGAGCGGGACTCAGCAAATATTGAAGCCAATCACCTAGAGCAATCGGAACAAGTACATGATTTTGAGCACGTCGCACTCAATTCAAGCTTGGCGGATGTCGCGCTACTGCGCGTGAGCTTAGAGGCCGCTTTGCTTGAAGGACAAGCCAATGGCATCGTCGAGATATGGGGCAAATTGCTATCTCAGCATAGCAGCTTGGTGCGAGAAGTCTTTATGCAGCGTATGGGCGATGTGATCGCGCAGACTAAGCTGGCAGAGAATTTTCCAGAAGCCATGTTGCGCGACTTAATGCACGTACTCCTTCCTAATGAAGCCCAATTTATCACTGTCTTAGCCGCGCAAGCCGAGTTAATGCAAAGCAAAACGTCGGACACCAAGAATGCGTATTTTTGGCAGCACGCCATTAGCTACTTGCATGCCCTAGGAGTTCATGAGTATGAACGCCTAGACTACGTCGCTAGCCTAATCAATCACTTGATGCAGAAAGGCCTAGTGCAAGCCAAACTGCTAGAGGCCATTACTCGCGTAAACCCTGAAATAAACAAAGCAGCGTTGTTGGAGCTTGTGCGGAAAGTTAGCGATGAATTGGAACAAGCGGCACAAAATTCCATTACGCCAAGCACCCATCGCGCAGAAGATCTTTACCAGCGCCTTATTCAGCGTTTAAAAAATGGATCTCAAGAAATATCCATGGCTCAAGAAATTGAAGAGCTCGCAGATTATTATCCGCAAACCCTTTCACGGTGCTATCAACAACTACAAACAGGGGATATTTCTGCTGATTTTTCAGCGTTGAACGTGCACGAAATTAAACAGCTCATCATTTCATTTGTCAGATTGCGACAAGGAAGCCCCATTGATTGGGAAGCATTTATTCCAATGGGGACTACGGGGGGCTTAAAGAATGTCATTCGCCCGCAAGCCATCTCCTACGGTGCAGTTCTGGACAATACGCTAGCAGGAATTGATTCGGCGAGCAGCAATGCTCCCGAAGGAGCGGCTATTTTGGCAGACTTTGGGCAGATCACTTCGACAGGCTCAGGACAGGTTTTAGCTTCGAATAGCATGTCGACAATCTCTGCTCTAGATGACACTCACATTCCACGTGAATTCGAAACACAAGCCATGCAATCGCTAAACGAACAGCGCTATTACCAGTTTGTTTTGGAGAAGCTGTTACACAATCAGAAAGTTAACTTTAAAAGCACTACCCCGGAAATTGAGACCGTTCCATCCAGTGTCGAAGCCAATCTCATTGCGACTATTGGAGAAAGCCTAGCCGTCAAGCAGGTGCTCGAAAATTCGGCATTGGCGCAGGCTGCACTACTTCGGATTCGTTTTGAAGAATCATTTGTATTTGGTAGGTTAGATAGGCTTTCTGAGGAATGGGATGAGCTTATACTTAATCATGGCGCAATGATTCGAGATGTATTTCTGCGCCGCATGGAAGATGAAAGAGTTCGGGAAAAACTGGCACAGGGCTTTCCTGAGTCGTACTTGCAAGACCTGATTCGAGTGCTCATGGCAAGGGAGTTTGGTTTTATTACGCAGTTAGCAAAACAACTCGCTTTGTCTCCGAATGCCTATAAGGATAGCCATACTGCCCAAGGGAATGATAAAGCCAGTGATCAAATTACTCTTTTATCGAGCAAGCAAGTGTCAGATGATAAATCCAGCAGCAAAAAGAATATTCCATTCTGGAAATACACCTTTACTTATTTGCATGCAACTGCACTAAGCGGATATGACCGAAGGGGTTACCTGCGTGGCCTTTTGGCCTATTTTGTAACACAGGGCCTGTCACAAATTCCTGTACTGAACGCAATCAGCAGCGTGGATGCGATGACGGATAAGCCGCTATCTGAAAACTTTTATCAACATCCTCATCGTATGGATGCAAAAGACAATGGCAGTTTTAGCCCCGCGATGGATGCGCGTCAGCGTGGAGATGAGCTACACAGACATTTGATACAGCGTTTGAGCGGAGCGGGGCAGGCACAGCTTGATATAGCAGCTTTAGCAAGAGAGTATCCCGAGACCATGCAGCGTTTTCTAAAAGAGTTGCAAGCAGGGGATATTAAGGCAAGGCTTGAGAAATTGAGTGAACAGGAGAGCAAGCAAATTATTGATCTCCTCCTTTCTAAACAATCGTATACAGCGTGCGTATTAAACGAACAGCAAGATAATGTGAGCAGTATTTTTCAAGCTGCCATCGATGCGCATGCCCATAAAGTTCACAATAAACAACTGTTTTACAGCTATGTTTTAGAGAAATTGATACGCAAGCAGATCGTTGATCTTGAGGCTGCTGTAGCAGCATCGCAGTCACCCATAAATCCTGATTCGTACGAGCAGAACGTTGTTGAGTCAGTAGCTGAAAATCCACAAAACGTCGCTTCTCTTACTGCGCAATCTATAGCAAATACCTCTTCGCAAGTGCAACAAAGGGAAGCTGATTCATCTCACTCATCCAAGCTGCTGCGGAGGCATCTTGAACAGGCTTTTATTCAGGGGCGCGTGGATGGCATCGTGTGGGATGAGCTTGTGGCACATCATACTGACATGATTCGTGAAGTGTTTCTAAGCCGAATGGGGCAGGTAAATGCACGTAATAAATTGCTTAAAGGTTTTCCACAAGCCATGTTGCACGAACTGATAAGTGTGCTTGTTCCCTTTGAGTGCGAATATATTGAGACACTGTCAAAACAGCCGGAACTAACAAGGAATGAGGTTGCTACGGTCAACCCAGTATATTTTTTGTTTTGGGAATATACCTTGGCCTATCTTCATGCCTCCGGCTTGAAAGGCTATGAGCGGACTAAATACACACGAGGCTTGCAACGTCTGTTCAGCGCACCGGGATTTATGCCAGCCTCCATCGCTCAAGCTCTACAACGCACCGACTTAATACTTAATGAAACGGGTGCAAATCGAAAGATAATTCCCGAAACGGAATACCTAGGCGATCAAATCTCATATGGCACTACTGATGCCAATCGCTCTATCGAACTGTATCAAAAATTACTTGATCGTCTAACTGGAAAAAATCGCATTCAAGAATGTGTTCAAGAAATTATTGAATTGGCTAATACCGATTTTGAAGCCGTCACACAGCTGTATGGGCGACTACAATCAGGGGGGCATAGTCTGGATGTCTCTGCACTTACTTTGCAAGAGGCGTGGCAACATATTGAGATATTTATTAGCGTACATCACGGCAATCTCGGAGGCGACTTCTGGCGTGAAATTGAAGCCCATGTGGCAAAATCACGCAATCCGCATCGCTATTATCAATACATTCTGGATAGCCTCTTACGCAATCAGATAGTAGACATCGAAGTGGCGATGGGTGTTGATTATGAGGCGAGGGATGTGTCAGTTGAAAGTCTAGATGACACAGAATCTGGACGTGGAGAGCTGCTAGGGTTGCTGCTGGAATCTGCATTGCAACAAGGAAAACCCGATGCTTTAAGTGGCTTATGGGATGAATTACGAATTAATTATCGTGAACTTGCACGTGATGTTTTTAAACGTAATATAAATAATAAATCGACTGTTAATCAAATTGTTAAATGCTTCTCTGAAACCATTATATTAGATGCCGCTAAGCTGCTAAATCCTCACGAAAGTGACTTTGTAGCAACTCTTTCCAGAATGCCGGAACTGCGCGTAAATGGAGAAGGGAAGAGCGAACGCCTGTGGAGTTACACTTTTGCATATTTGCATACACAGGGCTTATCTAGATTTGATAAACATGAGTATTTGCGTGGCCTTATTGCGTATTTGGAACCAGATGAAAAGACACAAGGATATCTATCGCAAGCGCTGGTGCAGCGAAACCCAGAATTAGCTAACTTACTGAGTGAGCCGCTTCAGGGGGCGAAGAGCTGGAAGTCAGAGAGTGACGCGGTTGCAGGATCGGCTTTAGCCACGCAAGGTATAGCTAATACTGATGTGATTAATTCTGAGTTGCTCGCGTTGAAAAATACAGGGCAGGCCGATTCAGTAATGTCAGAACAGGACTTCGCCACGTACAACCTTCTCCAGCAAGCCAATTATTACGCTGATGAGGTGAGCGGTGAGAAATTTGAAGTCAAGCCAGATAGAGTATCGAGTAGTGAACCTTCCGTAGGAGCAAGCCCTGCTCGCGAAGTGACCCCAGACAGCGCTATTCGCGAACAGTTAGGCGCACCAAACTCAACGCAAAAATCTGAGCGCTCAGAGGAACTCTATACTCGTTTGATGCTGCGTTTGAGTGGGAATAACAATGGAGCGTCAAATATCGCTGCTGACATTGAATCACTGGCTAGAGAGTTCCCTTTACGCTTTAAACAGCTCATCCAGCAATTGCACGCAGCCCCTATTTTTACAGGCTTAAGTCAGTTGTCTATGCAAGAGGCTAGGCAATTTGTTATATCTATTGTCGGCTTAAACGGGGATGGGGCGGTTAACTTTCATCAGTCTATTGCAGACTATGCCAAGCAAGCACGCGACGCGCAGGGTTTTTATCTACATGTTTTGGGGCGTTTAATTAATGAGCAACTCGTTGATCTGGAAGTCGCAGTTCAAGCAAAAGCTGGAAGCACATTGAGTCACGACGTAGCCGCCCGCTCAATCGAAGCAGCACAGCCAAACGCCGCGCAAGCGCATGCCGAAGTGTTGCCAGCGCAAGCTAAGTTGCTAGAGGCTACTTTTGAAAAGGCCTTGGTTGAAGCTGATGCGAATGAGGTGAGCGGGGTATGGCTTGAGTTGATGAACGAACATTCTGCAATGGTTATAGAGGTGTTTTTACGCAGGGCAGGCGATGTCAGCGTTGTGAATAATTTGAGCAAAGGTTTTCCAGAAACCATGTTGCGCGATTTTCTAGGTGTGCTTGTTCCCCGTGACAGTCGGTATATTGAAGCATCTTTCCGCCAAACTGAGCTTGTTCTAAGCACAAGCGACAAGCGTGTTGATTTATGGAAACACGCCTTGAGCTATTTACACTCTTGCGCGCTTAAGGGATTCGAGCAATCTGCCTATATTCGCAGCCTCATTTCCTACCTCCGCGCGCAGGGGCTGTCACGAAGCGAACTGTTACAAATTGTTTCAGCATTTGCTCCAGAATTGAATCAAACTCTGACTCAACATTCACAAGCCGTTGTGCACGATAGTAGTGACGCATCAGATCAAAGTGACGCTCGCGATGTGGTTCTTTATCAGCATGTGCTAAATCGCCTGACTGGCAATGCGCAACAAGAAGCCATTGCGCATATCGAAGAACTGCTCAGCGCTTCTCCGACAACCCTGCATCATCTTTATGAGCAACTACAATCTGGTGAGGTTCATTATGAAATCAGTGTGTTAACAGCCAAAGAAGCAAAACTTCTTAGCCGTTCATTTATTGAGCTAAGCCAGGGGCCATCTGCATCGGCTTTTCTGCTATCCATCGAAGCCAATGCCCAGAAGGCAGATAATGAAAGGCGTTATTACCAGTATATTTTGGAGAAATTGCTAAATAAGCAAAACGTGGATATGGAGGAGGCCTTGCGTGATGCTTCAGCAGTAAGTGTGAAAGTCGCCAATGCGCCCGATGCTTCTGTGTCAGACAACAAAATTGCTGTGCTAGAGCAGCCTCAAAGGCAGAGCGAATTGAATGCGAATCCGAATTTGAGAAGCCCACAACACGATGAGCTGGAAGAGACGGGCGAAGAAATCTATATCGCCAATGCTGGTCTGATGCTGGTGTCGCCCTATTTGCCTAAGCTATTCGAAATGCTGAAATTAACAGAGGATTCAAAGTTTATTGACGAAGAAATGGCTGAGCGTGCCATTCATTTGCTTCAATATGTCGTTAATGAACGTTGTGACTCCCCCGAATTCTTGTTGGTGTTGAACAAACTCTTATGTGGTGTTGTTAGCAAAATCCCGATTGCTCGCGAGATCGTGCCACTGCCACATGAAATAGAAGCGATCGAAGGAATGCTTAAAGGAATCATAGCTAACTGGTCGGCGCTTGGAAGTACCTCAGTAGCGGGGCTGCGTGAATCATTCCTGCAACGCGCGGGCAGGCTGCAATTGAAAAATGATAACTGGTATTTGAAGGTGGAGCCAAAAGCTTTTGATATGTTGTTAGATCGTTTGCCATGGAGTATCGCGATTATCAAATACTCTTGGATGAAACGACCAATCTACGTGGAGTGGCGCTGATGTTGCAGCAAATTGACCACACAAATCAGCTCGATTCTTTGAGCAAAAGTGAGGCTAACGCGATCACGTTGGAGGCGGAAATCGCTTGGTTTATAGAGCTCATGGAAGCACGGCTAAGCCTGCATTTTGGACAAGATTGCGAGCATAAAGATGTGCGCGATCATGAACCTCCTGACCTGTGCGATGACGTGTCTGAATATGCGCGCTTGGTGCAGGAATGCAAGATGAAATTCGAGGAACGTTTGGTGCTCATCTTAGCTTTGCTGCCGCATATTCGTCCGCAAATATTGGATACATTTTTTGTGAATAACAAAACCTTTGATCGTGTGTTTACTGAGTTTGGCGGATTAAAAGGCAAAGTACACGGTGGATTTTTACCCACTTGTGAGACGGCCTCTTTCATCTTGAACGGTAACGATTTACAGGGGCGCTTTAGTTTTGTCAGCATGCTGGAAGACGATCAATTTTTTGCTGGAAAAGGCTTGGTTGAAATTGAACATCAAAGCAGCGGTGAACCCTTGTTTAGCGGCGCTCTAAAACTGTCGAATGAATATTTGAACCGTTTTACAACAGGACATGACCTTAAGCCGGATTACAGCATGAATTTTCCGGCTAAACGAATTACGACCCCTTTGACTTGGGATGACCTTGTGCTAACGCATGAAATTTTTGAAGAAGTTGAAAATATCAATGCTTGGCTGAAACACTCTAAAACCATCATGCAAGATTGGGGCTTGGAGCGCACGGTTAAGCCCGGCTATCGTTGCCTGTTTTACGGCCCACCCGGCACGGGTAAAACGCTGACAGCCACTTTGATCGGTGCGAATTCTGGCTTGGATGTATATAGAATCGACCTATCAATGGTGGTGTCGAAGTACATCGGAGAAACAGAAAAGAATCTGGCCAATATTTTCGATCAGGCGAAGACAAAAAACTGGATTTTATTTTTTGACGAGGCCGATGCTTTATTCGGTAAACGCACCCAGACATCTAGTTCTAATGATCGTCACGCGAATCAGGAGGTTTCTTATTTGTTGCAACGTGTCGAAGATTTTCCCGGAGTGGTTATCTTGGCGACGAATTTAAAAGCCAATATTGACGAAGCTTTTGCGCGGCGCTTTCAAACGGCCATCTACTTTTCTTTACCGGATGCAGAGCATAGATTGCTGTTATGGCAAGGCTATTTCAAAGGTAATTGCAAACTGGAGGCAAGCGTAAATCTGGAAAAAATTGCCGAAGAGAATGTGCTTTCCGGTGGGGCGATAGCCAACGTAGTGCGTTATGGAGCGATTCGAGCGTTACAAATGGGTAGGGATGCAATATCACATGATGATTTGGTGAAGGGAATTGCCAAAGAACTCATCAAGGAAGGGAAGACCATTTAGGTGAAGTTTATGGGGCGCACATATAACAATATTCTGCCATTTTTACTGATGCTGCTTTGCTTGATGCAAAGTACGTATGCTGCGAGCTTGAGCTGTGAGCAGCTCAATGCCTTGGAGCAAACGCTCGACAAACAAGAAGTCATGTCGCTACAGCAAAAATTGATTGGGCTAGGCTTTAGTACCAACGGGGCAGATGGTGTCGTGGGGCCTGCAACTAAGCAAGCCCTAAAACTATTTTGTATCAATGCCCGCTTTGTACTAAACGATGACTTACTGCTTATGGTGCAAAACTATTCCACCTTGAACAAGGCACGGACAGATTGGGGGGCCACTTTATCCAGCGTCGAATTCGCAACATGGTTAGCGAGTCAATCCGATCAAAAATCAATCGTAAATACCCTTCGCAATGGCAGTGCCAACGATGTCTTAGCAGTGCTCGCGCGCTATGATCAGCGCCATCATCAAGCCCAAAAGCTATGGTCAGCAGATGACAACCCCGTTTCGTATGCGCTGAGTGAAGCGGATTTCACCAGTTTAAAATCGGTCAATGAAGCGCTCCTGCAATTGCAAGCCAAGAGCTATGCCAGCAAGAGTGAGTTTGATACGGCGGTTTATGAGGCATTAAAAGACGTAGCGGATCCAGAACCATACCAGCAATTAATCCAACAATTCGCGCAACTGAAAACTGGACGAAAACTCAGAGACGCGTCGCTCAGTAAACTGAAGTTACCAGACTATGTTCAACAGGCCATGCTAGATGTGGTGAACGTAAACTATCCAAATCAAGAAGTTATTGTTGCTGAGGCGGGCGTTATCGACAAGCTCTCCAGCACGACAATGGAATTTAAGCCAGAAATTGTCCTGTCGGCTTACCTATGCGAAAAACTAGCCGAAGGTGCTTTGCCTTGTGCAAAATCAGATGCAACTCGTATCAAGTTGATTAATGACTCTTTCACAAAACTGGCGGATGCACACAAAGATGACTTGCTGATGTCCGCAGTTATTGCGGAATTGAAAAAACTGCAAAATATTGAATATAAAAATGACAAAGCCTTAGCCTGGGCGGTGAAAAAATTACTCATGAAAATGGCGGAGGATATCAATGCGTATTTACCGCTCATGCTTGATGCGACACAAAACACACAAACGTATAGTCTAAATGATGTGGTGATTCCTGAGATTTATCTGGAATTGTTAGCGGATATGCAAGGTGTTGATTATCCGAATGCTGGTTTGTTTTCCTTAGCCTTGCAAGCCAAGTTGTCTATAAAGGGCTACAACAATGCTCTTAGACAAAGTATTTTCACCATTCTGGACAATGGTGCGGTCAATATTATTAATAAGGACGTACTAAAAAAATTGACGGCAGCCAAGCTGTCGCCTGCATTGCTGTTGAAATTGGAAGCGTTGCCGGGAGCAGACTCGACCAATGCTTTGAAAAAGTTAATAGAAGAAATGTTCCATAAATTAGCTTCTGATTTCAAACTATATAGCCCGATATTGATGGCGCAAGCTAAAAAACCGCATATTTTTGATTCGACCAAGAAAATACAGTGGGATGGTAAGTCTTGCAATTGTGTGCGCAGTAATTTGTCTGGTGAAGTGTATGGCTTTTACCCTTATTGGATGGCAGGTTCAGAGCAAAAAATAGATTTCAGCGTGCTGACACGGGTTGGCTATTTTGGTCTAAGTTTTGATGACAAGGGCAGGATTGCGAACTCTTCTAGATGGAATGGGATTGATACCGAATTCATTCAGGAAGCCAGAACTTATGGCAGCAAAGTGGATTTGGTTATATATCGGAATAACTGGAGCACATGGCAAGCAATGAGCGCGAAACAAAAAGAGGTCGCGTTTAAAAAGCTCTCAGAGAATATCGCCGAACAGCTTGATGTGCCGCTCAATAATCTATTTTCAAAAATAAAACCCATTATTAGCCTCGGAACTAGCAGCACTCCAATTATGGGTGATGGCGTAACTTTATACTTCGATGATTATCCTGATGATGATGACTCGGTAGTCGCATTTAACAAATTTATCACTACCCTAAGAGCTGGGTTGACTAAGCAGAATCGGGAATATTCTGTAAATATAATGTTCCACAGCGCAGAAATGGGTAAAGGAATTAATACTTATAGTAATTTACTGGCGCTGATACAGCGCATTAAAGGCAGTGAAAAAAAGCTTAACAGCCTATTTATTGTGCTACTGCAAGAGCCAAGTAGTAGTGACAAGAAAGAGCTGAGAAGAAAAATTGAAAACGATTTGCATGGTGAAGAGCGGGCAACTCTGTTGCGTAATGTGGTAACGACAATCACCTTTGACGGGCACAATTCTGACCAACTGGCTGATGATGTGATCTACGCTAAAGATAATTTTGGCGGAATTGGTTTTTGGACTCAGCCAGTTGCTTCTGGGGTGGTTGCCGCGCCAGAAAGTACTACGATAAGTAAAGTGTTGCATCAAAAATACTTGAATAAGGCAGAGGGAGAAAATTCGCTAAAATCCAGCGTTTGCAGCATTGTCTGCCCGAATAGATGGGCGTTCAGAATTGCATGGGATGTGTCTATTTTGGCTTTGCTATCAAGCATTTTTATGTATTTCAAAATGTGCTCGGTGCAAACCTACATTAAAAAGAATTTCCTCTACTTCGTGGCTGGACTGGCTTTGCCAGCCGTGCTGCTCACTTTTGCTTTGATGTTTTGTGATCCGTTTTGGGGAAAGATGTCCAAAGGTAACGGCTTATTGATTGTTGTCATTGCGGGGATAGTTGGATTTGGCATTTGGAATCATTTCGACAAAAAGAGAAAGAGAAAACTGCCATGATGAATTTAATGGAGAAAGCCACCATCATTCATTACCACCGCCATCGTATTCAAAAATACAACAGCGGCACGGTTGAAGCACTCGGCTACCGGGGGCAAGACAGTCAATCAAAACGCTTTGCGACACTTGTCGAAGCGGGAGATATAAGCGGAAATTCGCTACTAGATGTCGGTTGCGGCTATGGCGACCTTAAAGCTTATCTGGACGCACATTTTCACGGTTTTGATTACATTGGCATCGACCAAATGGCGGAATTTATCACCGAGGCGCGTAATCTCTACGGGCAAAGACCGAACTGCTATTTTTGCATTGCCGACTTCAGCATAGTCGACCTGCCATCAGCCGACTATGTATTCGCCTCAGGTGTGTTGGGTTATCGCTGCGCGGATACGAATTTTTACTTTTCGATGATCGAAAAAATGTACCGAGCCGCAAACAAGGTGCTTGCTTTCAATATGCTGGATGTTGCGAAATTTCCACAACACGAATTGCTAACTGGTCATGACTCGGAAAAAGTGTTGGCGTTCTGTAAAACCTTGTCGCCTGATGTCAGGCTGATAAGAGGCTACTTGGAAGATGATTTTACGGTGTTGATGTACAAGGGCTCTCCCACATGTGGGAGAGTGGAGTGAAGCAGAGGGACGATAATTTATTTCGTTTTTTAACTTGAGGGGGCCTCTATAAATTCAAATTACTAAGCGAGGCAAGGCGCGAGTAAAAAATTGCGACGACGCATATATTTGATATGTTAGGAGTAATTTTTTGCGTGCAACGCAGTATCGCGACGGAGTTTGGTTTTATAGAGGTGCCCTTGAAACAAGGAGGTTGAAATGCAACGAGTACTCAAAGACAGCAGCCAAGCATCCGCGAATTCGAAGCGCGTAACTCAGAGTAAGTTCACGTCGAATTCCTCTCGCGATGACATCGCGTCTCAGCTTAACAGCAGCCCTAATATGATAGCCCAACGTAAGAAACTACACAGCCTGTTCGGCGGCGCGGCGCAATTAAAAGAAGGGGAAGAAGAGTTGGGCGGCCCATTGCAAAAGAAAGCTGATGAGGATCTGGAAGGTGCAACGCCGCAACTTAAAGCCGACACCACGCAACGTTTGGAAGACGAAACTCAACTCAAAAGCGAGCCGAGCGTACAACGTCTGGATAAAGATGAAGAGATTAAACAGCCTAAATTTGCAAGCGAAGCTACCGCACAACTAGAGCAACAGGCCAAACCCAACAACACTGGCCTGCCCGACAACCTCAAGTCTGGTATTGAGAATCTATCTGGCATGGCGATGGATAACGTTAAAGTCCACTACAACTCATCCCAGCCCGCGCAGCTTAATGCTTTGGCTTATGCTCAGGGAAGCGACATTCATGTGGCACCGGGCCAAGAGCAGCATTTGCCGCATGAGGCTTGGCATGTGGTGCAGCAGGCGCAGGGCAGGGTGCAGCCGACGATGCAGATGAAGGATGGGGTGCCGGTTAATGATGATAAGGGACTGGAACGTGAGGCGGATGTGATGGGATCTAAAGCAAACCTCCAACAAATATCAGCTCCTATTGAGGCAGCCCGTTCCGCTCAACACAAGGCGGGTTCCGTTTCACAGTTTTATCAAGTGGCTGATGATCATGTGCGTGGCGATTTAAGGCATCCCAAAGGAGATACTCTTTTTGAGCCTGCAACAATAGTTGATATAACCACAAGGGCTGGGGGAGCGATAGGTGCCGTTTCTAATGTGGTTTTAGACGGGGCTGTAAATGCTAGTAGAGCGGCAGGCCAAATGGATTACAGCGTATTAAGTCGGGAAAAAGTGTCCTCAGAGAAACAGCTGACAGCATTTTTAGGAAAATCACAGGGTGATGAACATATGTATGTTTTGGATGCCGGTGAAGTGCATGTCGCGATACGAGCTGAGGATAAGAAATTACCCCACCCTACATTGGTAGGAGGTGACCCAGATGTAACGTGCGCGGGAACTATTCGCACGGGAGGAAGCAACGAAGTAGTAGTTACGGCTTCTTCAGGACATTTCCGACCTACATCTGCGGCACCTGGGCAAAAAGCAGTAGAAAAAATTATGGAAAAAACAGCGCGCAAGGGATTTAAGAGAAACGTAACATCAAGTAAGCATTGAAAATGCAGTGCACCAACGCTGGGGGCAGGCCTAACATTCCAACAAACCCGAAAATCGCTGGTTCATGTGTAGGTTTGTGAGATTAGAGAAGGGGAGAATAAATGGGACAACAAGTCTGCATGGGCGCGGTAACAAAATGCAGTTTCGGCACGGCACCGAGCAGTTTGATAGTCTTGCCGACCAACTGCGTGATGACCGTGACACCCGATGCCAATATAATGGACTACATCCCCATGGTGAATATCTTGCCCTTTGTGATGTGCCAAAGCTTAGCTAATCCGACTGTTGCGGCGGCGACTGCGGCGGCTTTGGGGGTGTTGACACCTATGCCGTGCATCCCCGTGACGGTTTCTCCTTGGTCACCCGGAAGTGCGACGGTAAAAATCGCTAAGCAGCCCGCGTTAAATAACTCGTCCAAGCTAAATTGTATGTGGGCGGGGGAAATCGAAATTAGCTTTGCAGGGCAGGCGACAGTGAATATTCCCTGAGGGGGCGTTGATCGGGGCTGAAAAATGAGGGTTGGAATTGAGTAAAGATATGTAGATATGATTTGAGCGTATAAATGCCGCTCACCATCAAAAGTTTTAAGGATTGATCGGAGAAAGTCATGCAAAAAGCTGAAGCACAACCAGCTAATGTTCAAAACCAAGCCGCCGTTAAACAAAAAGCTGCGGCAGAGTCACCACAGACCGAGGAAGTTTCGCAACTCGAAGCGATGATTGAGAGTAGGCCACAGGCGGGAAAATTGAGCGGTTTGGCGACGATGATGAACGCCAGTCCTACGATGGCCGCGCAGCGCAAACTTAATGACATGATCGCCAACAGCTCGCAACAGAAAGCACAGCGAAAACTAATTGACGGAATACATAACAGTCCCCGCCAGATCGCGCAGAAGAAATTTGCTGATGGTATTAACAATAGCCCAGCGATGGTGACGCAGCGCAAGGAAATAGATAGTTTGTTTGGAACGGCGCAACGGATGGGGGGAGAAGAAACCTTGCAGCCTAAATCAGCTTCCGCATCGTCTACGCAACTGGATCAACAACCTGTAGGGAAACCCAATAACACTGGACTGCCAGATAACCTCAAGTCGGGGATTGAGAACCTCTCGGGGATGTCGATGGATGGCGTGAAAGTTCATTACAACTCATCTCAGCCTGCGCAGTTGAATGCATTGGCCTATGCACAGGGGACGGATATTCATGTCGCGCCGGGACAGGAGAAGCACCTGCCACATGAGGCTTGGCATGTAGTGCAGCAAGCGCAAGGGCGGGTAAGGCCGACGATGCAGATGAAGGATAGGGTCCCGATTAATGATGATGCGGGACTGGAGAGGGAGGCGGATTTGATGGGGGGGAAGGCGCTGGGAACAGCGCAGTTGGTTGGGCAAAAAAATATTGGGGAGCTAACCATGACCCCCCATGAAATAGTACAAAAAACATTATCCGTAGTTTCTATCGAACCCGATGGAGAAGGCTCTTTAGTAGTGTGGCCGGACGGAGTGCATATGTTTGAGGATTTGTTAAGGGCCCTCAAACAGGAATACATGGACCTCGAGGACGACGATGATGACCTCGCGCGCGTAACTCAAATATTAAAGGAGTGGATTCAAGATGAGGAGGATCACACTTTTCAAGATTTCGACGCGCTAGGGGAAGCGTTGGGGATTACGAATCCAGAAGCTGAGGAGTTGGAGAATGAACAACGTGATTTCGATTTAATGCGGACACAATACACCCCGGTAGTTAAGGAAGCTGCGTCAGAAGCCATTAAAATGATTGATTCAGGCATCAATGCGACTCGAGTAAGTGAGTGGGGGATGAGGGAGGGTCTCGACGGAATAAAAACATATTTGAGTAAGAGCGAAGACTTTTTGACAAGTTTTGAGGTGAAACAGTTGGGCCCCGGAGTACTAGGGAGTTCGATGCCTGGTTCAGGCAAGATATCATTGTCCTCATGGATAGTGGGTGATGGAATCGAGCAGTTACCGGGCATTTTGATTCACGAGGCCGCGCACGCAGTTTTAAGTGCGGAGGACATCGCTTACGAATTTAATGCTGCGGAGTTTATAGCCCTCTCACCGGCACAGCATAAAAAAAATGCCGACTCCTACCGAGTTTGTATCCACGAGTAATCACTGGGGTCACAATGAAGCTCCCCCAAAGGACTGGACACTAGTTTGAATTATAGAATGCAGTTTCAAAATTTAAAGGAGATTGATAATTGAGGTAAGAATGTCTTCTCACTCGATTATAAAACACCTCGATATATTCAAAAATACTGCTTCTTGCTTTATCTCTAGTTTTATAACGATTTTGATAAATAAGTTCGTTCTTTAAAGTGCCAAAAAATCTTTCAGCCACAGCATTATCATGACACTCACCTTTCCGGCTCATGCTCTGAGTAATATGATATTTATTGAATAACGCTAAATATGCCGCTGCTCTGTAAGTTGAACCTTGATCAGAATGCAGCAGCA
>Ga0316204_10000903_pt1 | contig 93031 bp, 68 predicted proteins | sample 6monrhotite_MG_2_FD_205661 | JGI IMG/M metagenome (GOLD analysis project Ga0316204, IMG submission 205661) | Microbial mat bacterial communities from mineral coupon in-situ incubated in ocean water Damariscotta River, Maine, United States -... | ecosystem: Environmental > Aquatic > Marine >... | reverse complement strand
AAATATTCGGGGTATGGCGCAGTCCGGTTAGCGCACCTGCTTTGGGAGCAGGGGGTCGTAGGTTCGAATCCTACTACCCCGACATATAAAAATTCAGCGAGGAGAGATGGGTGAGTGGCTGAAACCACCGGTTTGCTAAACCGGCGTACCTCTCAAAGGGTACCGGGGGTTCGAATCCCCCTCTCTCCGCAAAGAAAAAAGCCCGGCTAAAGCCGGGTTTTCTGTTTCTTGGCCTCGTTGAAAGTTTACTTTCATAAGAGGATGAGAAACAGAAAACCGGTGAGCGAAGCGAGCCAGGGTTTTTTGTTTGATCCTCCCCTATTAGGGATCAACGCAGTTAATCCCCCGCTCTCCGCTTTTACAAGGTAAAAATAAAGCAAGCCCCCGCAAATCCAGTATTTACGGGGGTTCTTTTTTTCTCACCAAAGCAAAAAACAGCAAAAAAAGGCATATCCGAGGTGGACTATTAGGTGGACTAAGTTTTTTCTGTTTTAGTCCACCTAATTCGTAGTTTATACACTGAATTGCAGCGTATTGCACTTGACTCGTTTGCTCTAATAAAATAGTTTTGTTAACCTTAAATTAACGCTATGGAAAGAGCAATTTACAGTGTCGCGTTTTACGTCAAACGCACAAAAACTTTAAAAGACGAAACATCCCCTATTTATGGCCGGGTTACCATTAACGGCCAGCGTGCTGAATTCAGCATTCAAAGAAGTATCCCTTTAGATCAATGGGATTACTTCAAAGAGACCAAAAACAATAATTCTAATGCGGCCAAATTGCTTAATCGCTATTTTGATGAAGTGAAAAGAAAGCTTCACCAGTATCAGATTGACATTGAAGACCGGGGTGAGGAAGTGACCCTTGGCCATTGCTGTCAGGGAGTGAGGAATAAAGGCCTGTGGGGAGGTTTCCAACAGCCTTGCATGCCCGGGTGCAGGAACACCGCAGGAGGGTCTGCGAAGGAACTTTGGCAGCATGGTGTGACTCTCCTACCCTATCTATTTATTGATACGGAAACGAAAGGTGGCCAGGGTGGGTCTAAAATAGCGAACGGCTTGACTGGTGAACGAAACAGGGCGGTATAATGGAGCGCAGGCGGGAAGATTCGCGGGAAGGAAACAAGCGGAATGGGGCGGCCTGTGAAGAGAGGCAGGCGGAGAAGTTGAGCGGAACTAAATCATCTAAAATCGTGTGAAGAAAAAAAACATGTTGGGCTGCGCTGCCAGCGGTGGGAATGTTTTTTCTGGGATCGGCGGTGGACGGTGGGTTGGAGCAGGGGCTATTTTACATAACGACCTTATGGGACGGCTTTGGTTGAGGGAGCCGCTCCAGGTTGGGTGAAGGGAAGCCTTGTGCGGCAGTACCATAAGGTTCATTATGTTAATATAGCTTGGGGTACAAAAGCTTCTTTTTTATCAAAAAGGCGTTGTGATGTTAATGTTTTTATTTTTCATTACCACAAGTTACAAAATTGCGGGAACGGGTTTGTGGGGGTTTTCAAATTCAGTTTTATCAAGAAGATTCAAATCTTCATCACTTAAATCCCAGCCGAAAGAACCAAAGTTTTCTTTTAGATGCTTGATATCTGTTGACTTGGAAATCGTAATTATGCCTTTTTTAGAAATTAACCAATTGATGGCAATTTGTACTTTAGTTTTACTATACTTTCGCGATAAACCATCAAGGACGGAGTTTGGTTTTAACAAAAAACCTCTTTCAATTGGCCTATAAGCCATTATTACTATAGCATTTTTCTGACAATATGGAATTATTTCTGATTCCATATTGATACAGTTTCCTCTATGATCTTTATTTCTTGTAGCAAGGTTATAGGGTATCTGGTTGACAACTATTTTGTTTCTGGAATACCTTTGGGCTTCTATCATTTCTTTTACGGAAAAATTACTAACCCCTACGAATTTTATAATTTTTTGTTCCACTAAATAATCCATTGAACGCATAGTCTCTTCTAAAGGTATCGAAGGATTGGGAGCATGGATTAGGTAGATATCAATATAATTTGTTTGTAATTTTTCTAAGCTTTTTTTACAAGAAGCGATAACATCATCATATTTTAGATTGGTATTAAAGACTTTACTTGTTATAATTAATTTTGATCGCTCCACGTTTTTAATTGCTTTACCAATCAATTCTTCAGTATAACCTGCACCATACAATTCTGCTGTATCAATATGAGTATAACCTAAATTAATCGCATTCTTAATGGCTTGAATAGATTCAGCGTCTCTTGAAGAATCCTTATCTAATAAACCGCCAATGCCCCAAGTTCCAAGCCCTATAACCGGAATCTTAAAGCCTTTATCCAATATTTTATAGTCCATAGGAGGGGTAATTACCACTTGTTGAGATCTTATCCAATTATCGGTAAATTATTCTTTGAATTTTATAATAACCTATGAAATTTTATCAATATGAGACCTTTGCAAAACCATATTTTTGTCACCCTGAATGAAACGAAAGGTCTCATAAATAGTTGAATGTCTGTAACTATAGATTCTTCACTACGTTACTAATGACGTATTTTGGTAATAGCCATCCAACCAGACACTTCAAAAATTCTCAAATCGTTAATCCTTGTTCGATATTCATTTGATGTAAGAACAAGGAACGCCGATTTATGAATGAAGAAGTGCCCTACCATACGTCATTATTTGTTAGTTAATCCATTTCTCCGGGTTTTGTGGTTCAGAATGACAACTTTTTTCAGTTTTGCAAAGGTTTCAAAGCTTATTCTTTTCTTCAAAAAGTTTGCTAACCTTTATGAAAAAGCTAGCCCCCCATTAATATCAAGATTAGTTCCTGTAATAAATGAAGACTCATCTGAAGCCAAATAAGCGACCAAATCAGCAACTTCTGAGGCATTTCCTTCTCTTTTAAGCGGGGTAATATTAGCAACATGTTTCCTTACTTCATCTTTGGTGAAAGTATCGTGGAATGTTGTGGCAATCATACCGGGGGAAAGAGCATTGACCCTAATGTTTTTTGGGCCGAGTTCTTTCGCCATGGCACGTGTAAAGGTCATTACCCCACCTTTTGCAGTTGAATAGGCAGAAGCACCGGGACCGCCACCATCGCGGGCAGCCTGAGAAGAAAAATTAATGATCGAAGCCCCTGATTTCATATAGGGGACAACTGCCTGGGTAGCAAGGAATACCGTTTTAAGGTTAACATTCATGAGGAAATCCCAAAAGCGCTCATCCATCTCATCAATCGTCTTTCTAGCTACCAAGCCCCCGGCAACATTAACCAATATGTCAATTTGGTTACCAAAAGCCTTTCTACTCTCTTCAACCAAGCGGATCGCATTTGCCTTCAATGACATGTCCGCCTGCACAATTATAGCTACTCCATTATTTTGTTTGATAAGCCGAAGCGTCTCCTTTGCATCATCAGGGTTGTCGAAATAATTAATCACCACTTTAGCTCCAAGCGAAGCTAATTTAAGGCTAATAGCACGACCAATGTCTCTCGCGCCGCCCGTTACAATTGCAACTTTACTTTCTAAATTCATTTTTTTGATTTTTAAATGTTAATTTGTATTTATTTGTTAATTTGATTCTATATCAACTAATTTTATTTGTGGAGCGAGAATATAAACGGCTAATACACCTAATGGGACAAATATTGCTATTAAAACAAAGATGGGGGTGTATGAATAAGCCGCCGTAATATAAGGCACCATGAAATTGATAACAATTACAGAAAGGACCCCGAAAGTTCCACCTAATCCTGCCAATGTACCCACTGACTTTCCGGTAAACAGGTCACTCGGTATAGTTTGTAAATTACTGATACCAAATTGGAAACCAAACAGTACAAAGGCAACTATTATGACAAATTTAAGAGGTGTATTAGCATAAAAAATAGTGGCCGCCAAACCTAAAAACATAACTACCCCTGCAATTGTAATGGTTTTTTTTCTGGCATAATTTACACTTTTGCCTTTATGAATAAGTTTTCCTGCATAAGCGCCCCCCACAATACTGCCAATGGCGGCTCCTACATAAGGAACCCATGCAAAATATCCGATTTGCTTTACATTAAAACCATAGACATTTGCAAGGTACAGCGGCATCCATCCAACAAATAGCCACCATATAGGGTCGGTAAAGAATCGGCCTATCAAAACAGCCCAAGCTTCGCGATGAGATAATAATTCTTTAATGCTCAAGCTTTTTGTCCCGTCCTTTTCTTCTTTAGAACGACCGGATAAAATATATTCTTTTTCTAATTCAGTAATCCAGCTATGCTTTTCAGGGAGGGCTTTATAAATGATTAACCAGGGGATTAACCAGAGTATGGCAAACGAACCAACAATCATAAAAGTTACTTTCCAACCAAAAGCAGCCCATAGAGTTGCGATTAATGGTGCTGCAATAACAGATCCTATAGATGCGCCTGAATTAAAAATTCCCTGGGCAATAGCCCGCTCTTTTACCGGAAACCATTCCGCATTGCTCTTTACGGCGCCAGGCCAGTTACCTGCTTCTCCCAGTCCTAAAGTAGCCCTTAAAAATGCGAAAGAAAATATGCCCCTGGCAAACGAATGCATAAATGACGAAACTCCCCAGAGGCCTATGGCAAATACATATCCTATTCGGGTTCCAATTTTATCAAACAAGCGGCCTGATACTGACTGACCTATAGCATAAGCCACCATAAAGACATTTAAGATCAATGCATAATCTTTGGTGTTCATGCCAAGATCAGAAGAAATGCTCGGCCACATAATGGCAAGCGTACTTCTGTCTGTATAATTAATAACCGTTACTAGCCCAATCAGACCGATTATCCACCATCTTAACCCATTTATTTTCATTCGCTTAAAGTTTAATTTTATAGTAGCTGAAGAAAGCATCTGTTTTATCCAGCATAGTTACCATTGACCTTTTTACATGAATTATTTTTTCTCCAAAAAATCTTCTCTTAGAGGGCTAAACACATCAATTAAAATCCCTGCTTCCAGGCATACAGCACCATGCATTAAGTCAGGAGGAATGTAAAACCCATCCCCTATGGACAGAATTTTCTTTTTCCCATCAATTTCTACCTCAAACTTGCCGGATGCAACATAAGTTGTTTGAGAATGAAAGTGCTTGTGCAACTTTCCAACAGCACCCTTTTCAAAAGCCGCCCTCACCATCATAATATTCTTATCGAAACCCATGATCTGCCTTTTAACCCCATCTCCGAGGTCTTCCCATGGATGAGTGTTACCATCAATAAATTCCATGCTATTTTTCATATTCAATATTTTTAATTATTTGTTATAACCATTTATTTTACAAGCCTATATGCGTATTTAATGTTTTTGTTTTGCAAAGAATTTGCAGGCAATTGAAACTCCCAAACAGATCCGTTCTTTAAGGAAAGTTTTAATTCAATCAAGAATTTATTGTACTTAACTACAGACACATTCATTATTTGTGAATACGAACCCTTTGTAAATTCATCGGTAGCATTAAACTCACCGTGAGGCTCAATAATATTTACAAAAAGATGATTTCCCGTGTTTGTTTGCCGAAGAATGACTCCATGTTCATTTCTTAAATTGAGGTGAGGATCGTTGGCTCCAATTGTTGTAAACAATACTTTGGAATTTGTATCCGTTAAAGAAGTCAGTGTATAAAACCTGTTTTTCTCCAACCATGTTATTTGAGTATTCATGGTACTATCCGGATTCCCTATTCCGTTCAGCCATAGATATTGATATCCGTTATCCTTGCCAAGTGGTTTTAGGAATTTTGTAAAAACAGTTTTTGGGAAATTTGTTTCAATCAGTTGGCCTTTGTAATAAAACGGAATATCATACGAATGTTTTTTATCAGATTTGATATTGACCACATCAATTACTATTGGATATTGTAATCCGGGTAATTTAGATAAAATCATAGTGCGATTTAATCTTACACCTGGGTATGCCGTTGTGTCGAGCGCACTCATATATTGAAAATTAGTATCGCTATCAGAAAACGAAAGCATTTCCGGATGGCTATTCGGCAGAGAAGCTAACTTTAAGTTTCCTTTATATTGACTGGTTTCGTCAATAACTATGGAATTGCTTGCGATGGTTTGTTTTGCCCAGGTATTATTCTGAGGCAGATATCGTCCACCTGATTTTGCTTCGATATTAAGAAACCGAACCGATCCGTAATCTCTTATCACCTCTCCACCATTGTCATAAAATAACATGTCCAGCTCATCAAAATGGCCATGCCCCATGCCGTGAGATGTAGCTTTCATTACCAAAGTTGACTGGACTGAGGCATGCCCATAACGGAGAATACCAATACTCCCTTTATGCCCATGAGTACCATCTGAAAGAAAGACAGAACGTCTGGCAAACGGCTTTTGCAGCCCTTTTTTCCAATCCATGGCGGTAACAATACCCGCATCAGTTAAGGTTACCATTTTTTGCATTTCTGCAACATCCAATAACTCAGGATTTTTCCCCCCATGAGCGTATGCTATATCGACGGCGAGAATTACTTCAGGACTCAGAAATGTTTTATCTTTCAGATCATCATTAAAAGGGAAAAAAGCTCCTTTTGGGCTTGTCAATTGTAATAAGGCGGATACCGCTTTAATCAACACACTATCGCGATAAGCCAAAAGATTTCTGGATGGATCATTTTTATCTATAACATCAGCAAAAATCATAAAAGGAAGCATGGCATATCTCTGATAATAGGGACCTTCAGTATAATAACCATCAGGGGAAAATAATTGATTTATCTGGGCTAAAAAGCCGCTTTTGCCATCTTTGTGGAGACCGTATATACTTTCTTCCACTAAATTCTTCTTACCCAATACGTAACCCGTCATTCCAACTGCTGCTACTGCCCAGGTGGCATGATTGTGAATTCGATCAAAATTGTAGGGCGAACCGGCTGACAGGAAATTTGCCATTGGGAGTAAAATACCGTTTTCTATTATTTTTCTATCGGCAGGTTTTAAATAGTTGTATATAAAGTCATAACCCTGAATGGAATAAACCAGCCAAACAGTTGAGTTAAGTGCCTGCCAAAACAGTTTTCCCGGACTATTTTTACTGTGATACGGATGAAGACCCAAAGTTGGGTACATTGAGGCATATTTTAGAAACATTTCCCTTGCAAACTCAGCATACTTATTTTCCCCTGTTATCTGATACAGTAATCCTGATTCATATAGTAAATATCCGTTCTTTTTATTTTGTTCGTGCGTATATCCGGCACCCATACCTTCAGGAACAGGGACTTTTATGCCAATTTGAATCGCCTTGTCAACATCAATTTTGATCTTATTAATTGAATTCTTTATCAACGGGTTATCTTTATTTTCCTTTAACTCTTTAATTCCTTTTTGGGTTAAAAGCAAACGCGGGTGGGTTGATTGACCCTGAGCCATTGTTTGGTTAAAACCAGATAGCAAAAGAAAAAACGCAGCAAAAGCCATCATAAAGGCAAGGGAGCGATATGAATTTTTATGTTTAACCATTTGTCAGAATTTTTACTTGAATTTGTGTTTTTTAACTTTTCGGAGTGGACTGCTTATATTTCTTTATCCTTTAAAAACTTTTTCAGATTGAATTGTGTTATAAAACCGCAGCGTTGAAGTTTTCTGAACATCTTACAGGTTTATTATAAATCAAACCCATAACAGGTTTTTTGTCAAATTCTTTCGCGTTAATAAGCTTAAAATCAAGGCCCATTATGTTTTTTAATAAGGGTTTAATTTGATAATTTTTCCCTTTTAAGACATTGTCATAAAAAGATCCCACACGACCTGAATTATAAAAATCACAATTTGACACCAAATTATGATTGTATTCAAAATTTACAAACCAGATGGATCTTCCGCTTCTACCGGAATCTAAAAATATGGAATTGGTAATATCTGCATATTGCACGCCGAATAATCTCAAGGCTGAACCCAATTCTTTATTATTAACATCAATAAATAAACAATGGTCAACATCGAGGAAAGGGCCTAATGTGCTTTCGTCATTACCACCCCTATAAAAATTCAAAGCCGCTCCCATAATGTGGGAAAAAACACAATTGTTTATTGTCAGATATTCTGCATTATAAATTCCCCTATCTTTTTTTTGTGAAGCAAGGCTTATGGCGTCACCGGAAATGGTGTGAAACAGGGAATTACAAAAAACAATGGAATCTGCATAAGATCCCTTTTGGGCTTTAAAAGCACTATAAGTTGACTCGGTATAATTATAAAATTCACAATCAGCAACCTTGAGCCAATAATGGTTTATCATACCGCCCTCTGCGGTAGTAATGGCACTTTGCGCTTTGTAACCCTTTTCATTTTCGCCGTTAAAAGCAATACCTTTTATAAATAATTTCCCATTGTTAGCAATAATAATTTGTGCCCTTTCAGTTTTTCTGTTGTCAAACATTAGCACAGGCTTCTCTTTTAAATTTTTTGCTGTCCTAATAAATAGTAGTCTATCAATTATCAGTGGTTTTGAAAGAATATATTTTCCTCCGGTTGTTAAAATAAGGGTATCTCCTATTATTGCATTTTTAACGGCTTGTTCAAGCATTCCCGAGTTGTTACTTACCCGTGTAACATTACCCTTATTCAATGGTTTTTTATGAGATTGTAAATATGACTTTAGCCAACCTGGGCCAGCATTTTTCCATTGAGGCAATATTTCCCTGTTTATATTTCCAATAGCGTTTTTGAGTGTACTTTTTCCAATGACTACATGGTAAAGGCCATCTTTTCCTTTTTTCACCATCATCTTTTCCTTGATAAACCCCTTATAATGAAAAACAGATTGAGGGGCGAAAAGGAGGTTTTTTGCAAAAGTGACCCCATAAACACTGTCAACAAAACTTATGGGTCTTTTTTGTACAGGGGCATAAATAATGTTATTGGAGAAAGTTGAAGTTATGGGGACAGCCGTTCTTTCGTTATCGCTCCCAACGCCAGACTTAATATGACTACAGTCGATAAAAGTATTATGATATATTTTTACATTTTCCACTTGGTGGTATCTGTTCATGGCTGAATGTGGTACACCGTTCATCACGGCCAAGGCAGCCCTGAAACGGTTCCCGTCAAGCTTAAAGAAATAATTATCATATATCCTATGCCCCATATTAATCACCCGCACACCTCCTGTAAAAGGTTTCCCGTTACCAATAAATAGGTTTTGATAAATCTGATTATTATTACCATGGCGCAGGGTTAATATTCCTTCACATTCAAAAAATGCGTTTCTTCTGATAATGTTATCGCATGATTTGACAGAAATAATTTCTACTTCACCGCTGCAATGTTCAAAATAATTGTCTTCTACGATGGTAGCGGATGTTTTTAAGGAATAAGTTGATGTTCCAATCCTTATGGTTTCTCCCCCATTTGACCCCAGCCGTTCTCTTTTTCCAAAATAATTGTGATCAATTAAGTTATGGTTATTCTGACTTTTGGGGCTGTTTAATTTAACCACTAAAGTAGTACCTGCATTTTTCTTTCCAACAAGATAATTGTGGTCAAATCGATTATTGTTACCATAAATCGCCACCCAATTGTCTTCCGGAAACCTTTTGGGTAAATTAAAGTCTATAATTGCACAATTAGTAATTCTACAATGAGTTGATGGGTTTTTGGTAGATGCAGCATAAGAAATTACATATTTCCCATTACCATGACCGTTGGTAAACAACAATCCGGTTACAACCATATAATTCCCATCGAGCACAAGTCTGCTGTCCCCTTCAATTTTAACTTCGCCCGGGGACTGTGCCTTCAACACAATGTTGTTGCCCGGGGTTCCGTTAGCCTTAAAACGTAATACGGCATTGTTCCAAACTCCGTTTGCCATTGTTATTGTGTCTCCCGGCTCCACACTTTTTACAGAATTGTTAAATTCGTTAATATTCCCAACAAAATAGTTAGTAGCTTTAATTTGAAAAGAAAAAAACATCAATCCCAACACAATAAAAATAATTTTTTTCATAGTTTAAGATTTAAGCAACTTTTAATTGATGAATAATTGACAATGTGTTTTTTACAAGTTCCTCAATTTTATCAAAACTTCCCTTGGCAACCCATTCCTTTGGAAACAATTTTGAACCAATTCCAACACAACAAACGCCGGCTTCAAACCAAGCTTTAAGATTTTCTTTTTCAGTTGTTACACCACCCGTTGGCATAATTTGTGTCCAGGGCATCGGGCCTTTCACAGCTTTAACAAAATCAGGCCCACCCACTTGAGTTCCCGGGAAAATTTTAACAATATCGGCGCCCAATTCCATAGCATGTACAATTTCAGAAACTGTTCCACAACCAGGTGTCCACAAAATATTATGTTTGTTACAGACAGATGCCATTTCTGGTACCAATGCAGGCGAAACAATAAATCTGGCTCCAGATTGAATAAAAAGGGATGCTGTGCCACCATCTATGAGAGATCCCGCGCCCAACATCATTCCCGGTAACTCCTTTTGGGAATATTTGGAAAGTTCCGAAAATATTTCTATCGCGAAATTCCCCCGGTTAGTATATTCGAAAACCCGTAGCCCACCATCATAACATGCTTTCAATACTTTTTTACAAGTATTAAAATCTGAATGATAAAATACAGGGACTAAGCCGGATTCAACCATTTTGATTACAACTCTTGCTTTCATAATATAGCTATACATTTTTATATTTTTTTCTATCTCGAAACCCTTCCGGAAGCATCGCCCCGAACCAAATTCATAACCTCTTCAACACTAACCAAATTGAAATCACCTTCGATTGTATGTTTTATCGAAGATGCTGCCACAGCAAAATCAAGTGCTGTTTTCTCACTTTCCAATTCCAACAATCCATAAATGAGTCCCCCCATAAATGCGTCACCACCTCCAACCCGATCAACAATATGGGAAATTTGATATGTTTTTGACTTTATCAGTTCATTGCCGTTCCAAATTACTCCTGACCAATTGTTATGACTGGCGCTAATTGACTCTCGCAAAGTGGTAATAACTTTTCTGACCCTTGGAAATTGTTGGATAATTTGTTGAGAAACGGCACGATAGTCATCAGCATCAACTTTTCCTTTGATAATATCTGTATTTTCAGGTTTAATTCCAAGGCACTTTTCCGCATCTTCCTCGTTGCCCATAATAATATCACACCCTGCAACTAATCCGGGCATCACTTCAATGGCCGTTTTTCCCCAATTCCAAAGTTTTTTACGATAATTTAGATCACATGAAACGGTTATGCCCAATTGGTTTGCAACTGTAATAGCCTCAAGGCATGTTTTGGCTGCGGATTCAGAAACCGACGGTGAAATACCACTCCAATGAAACCATCCGGCATCTTTTAATATTTTTCTCCAATCTACCATGTGGGATTCGATAGTGGAAAAAGCGGAATTGCCCCTGTCATAGATGACTTTACTTGGGCGTGCAACAGCACCCTTTTCTGCAAAATAAATACCGATACGTTCGCCCCCCCTCAAAATATTCTCAGTTTCGACTCCATAGCCATTCAACTCTCTTATACAGGCGTCTGCAAGATCATTTTGTGGCAAACGGGAAACAAAGCCTACCTGCATACCGTAATTAGAAAGAGAAACAGCAACATTGGCCTCGCCTCCACCAAAAAAAGCATCAAAGGATTTTGCCTGACCGAACCTTAAATATCCCGGAGGAGAAAGTCGCAGCATAATTTCACCAAAGGTGATTACTTTCTTATTTACTATATTCATTTGATTCATTCAATTCATGTAAAATAAATTTTAAAAACCGGAGGTATTCTTAAGACCAATAGTAATCTAATAAAGTCTTGTTTCTTTCGAAAAACCATTATAAAGAATGCCCTCCGGCTTAAAAACATCTGATGAGAAAAATGTACTCTTGTTAATTAATAATTAATAACCTGAATTTTGCGTTAAATTACCGTTACTAACGTCTATTTCTCTTTGAGGAATGGGATACAATGCCTGATAACTTTGAAAGGTAAATCCTTCCTGCAACCCATCCGCAGTCATAACACTATCCACCTCTCCGGTTCGGAGCAAATCAAACCAACGGTGATCTTCAAATACCAGTTCCACACGCCTTTCCTTATAGATAACCTGACGGAAAGTGGCTTGCGTAAAGTCACTTAAAGTATAAGTACTCAAACCTGCCCGGGTTCGAATGGCGTTGAATGCATCCAGCCCGGCCTGCGTTGGCCCGCTTATTTCGTTGGTAACTTCTGCATACATTAAGAGGATATCTGCATAGCGAAGAACAATCCAGTCATTTCCGCCATCTGCAAGTGGTGCAGTTGATAAATACTTGCCGCAAACAAGATTTTGTCCATTATTGTATACACTAACTTTGTACCTGACACCAGAAGTGTCATAAGCAGCGAGAAGGTTTGCCGTTGGATTATTTCCCCTAACAGTTGCACCCAATGCAGTCATTTCACCTGAAAAAGTTTCCCCTTCCCCTGCAGCATTTGATTTATAACGCACGGCAAAAAGAATCTCCTGGTTCATTTCCTGATAAAATACATCATAATAATTCTTCATTAAGGAGTAGTTATAGGGTGCATTCATTAAGGATTGGAGCAGGGGTAAAGCATCGGAATAACGGTGCAAAGTAAGATAAACTTTGGCTAGCATCCCGACTGCCGCTCCTTTTGTTGCCTGCCCCAAATCAATAGCTGGATAGGAAATTGGGAGATCGTTAGCTGCTGCCTTTAGATCACTGATGATTGTATCATAAACAATATCAGAAGGCACTCTGGCAAAAGCACTTTGGTCATTTTGCAGAATAACTTTTGTAACCAGGGGTACATCACCGAATAGCCGTACAAGATTAAAATAATTTAATGCCTTGATAAACAATACTTCACCTTTGTACTCTTGTTTTAGGACAGGGTCGGTAACATTATCAATATTAGCAAGGACAGTATTTGCCCTAAATATTGTATTGTAAGAAGTTTCCCAGTATTGGGCAATCACGCTGTTTGAGGGCCCATCCTTAAAATGATCGATCAACTCGTAAACCCCCTCATGTAGAAGTGTGGTAGTATTATCACTACGTATTTCTGTAAGGATAAAGTCTATATCATACAGCGACTGAAGGCCATCGTAACAGGCAACGACTCCTGATCCTACCTGTGCATCATTTTTATAGTATTGGTCGGCACTAATAGCAGATTTTGGCTGTACATCAAGGAATTTTTTGCAAGATGACAGAGTGGCAACTGATAGGATTACCGTTACTAATAATAATTTATTTTTCATGATCCTATAAATTAATATGATTAAAATTTAATATTTAACCCCAAAGTAAAGCTTCTTACAATAGGTAAAGCTCCCCGCTGATAACCATAGGTTAGGGTAGAATTAAAAAGATTAACCCCTTCCGGGTTTAATCCTGTATAACCTTTAGCCATAAAATATAATAAGTTATAAGCTGATACATATATTCTTAAGCTTGACAGATGCATCTTGCTTACAACCCTTTCCGGTAAATTATATCCGGCCATTACATTTTTCAAAGCGATAAAGGACGCATCCTGGACATTCCAATCAGTAACAACCTTGCTTTGTAAAAATTGAGGATCGGTTACGCTACTTAAATAACTACCTTTCCATTGAGAATGGTAATAATACGAGTCAATATTATAGACTTTTGCACCATGAGAACCAGTAAACATAAAAGAAAGATCAAAATTTTTCAACTTAAAATTATTGGTGATGGCCCAGTTAAATTTAGGATAAGGATTTCCTAAGGGGGCTCTGTCTAAAGAATTTATTACCCCATCATGGTTCATGTCTTTAACATAAACAAAAGCTGAACTAACATCAATTGGCCAGTAAGGAGAAGTCATTTGGTTTCTTGGTACCTGACCATTATCACCTTTAGAATGGTCAACTACATATCCATAAAACTGAACCAATGGCCCACCCACCTGTGCAATAAATTGACTTGGACGCTTTGGGTCCGGAGTGGAAATCAATTGATTTGGCCCACCAAGACTAAGTAGCTTATTTTGGTTACTATACCAATTCGCAACAACAGACCACTTAAAATTATTTTTTACAATATTATGACTTGTAACCTCAAACTCAAATCCTCTGTTTTGGACTTTTCCCATGTTTGTCCATGTACTGGTGAACCCTGTTACAGAAGGTATCTGCTTTTGTAAAAGTAAATGGTGGGTCCTACTGTCATAATAATCTATGCTCATAGAAATTCTTCCTGCCAAAACACCAAAATCAAGTCCCGCATCAAATTGGTAGGTTTTTTCCCAACCAAGGTTGGGATTTGCTATTGAAGTGGTTGTAAGACCTTGGACCACATTACCAAATACGGCGTTAAACCCGGGCTGTACAATGGCAAGTGAAGAATAATCACCAATATTATTGTTTCCCGTGGCGCCATAACTTGCCCGAAGTTTAAGTTGGGAAACCCATTTTGATTGGGTAAGAAAATTTTCCTGATCTATTCGCCAGGCGGCAGAGATGGCAGGAAAAGCCCCCCATTTGTTGTTAGCACCAAACCGGCTACTGCCATCCCACCTGGTACTTAGGGCAAGAATGTATTTATTCGCATAGGCGTAATTTAGACGAAAAAATGAAGACACCAGGGTCGATTGGGAAAACAGTGTGTACGCGGCATTAACATTTGTTCCCCCATTCAACGTGTGGATTTCATCCGTCAAAAAAGTATTAAGCGCCATATAGGCCGTTTTATTTTGATTGGACTGAGCTGAAAATCCGGCCAATCCGGTTAAATCATTCTTTCCCCATGATTTATGGTAAGTTAAAGTGTTTTCATTTATCCAGTTTATTGTTTGATATGCACCAAAATATCCCGAAGCTATTCCTTTCCTGTAAGACCATGAGGCCTGATAATATTCGTTATTAAAGTTTTTATAGTATGCCCCAAATGTCGTTCGAAAATTCAGATTATCTGAAAATTTTACCCCGGCATGCATGTTAAAGGAGGTTCTGTATTTATAATAATTGCGATAACGCCCTAAAAGTTTAACATAGCCGTTGTTATCAGAAGATAACTTTAGGCTAACACCGTTTACATTTGTAAAATACCGTTCTGCCGCATAGTCGCCAAGCGAAACGTTATAACCCGCCGCACGGGCATATCCCACAGTAGAGGCGGTTAAATACAGGGGCATCCAGGCAGATGTTCTGATGGCATCATGAAACCCGACTGCTGCAACCCTTTGCTTTGAATAAGACCCTGTTATATCTATCCCCATGGTCAACCATTTATTCATCTTAGCATCTATCCTTGCATTTAAACTGTATTGATTATAGTGGTTTGTAATCACAATCCCCTCATTGTTCTGGTAGCCACCCCCGATAAAAAACTTGACCTTTTTACTGCCGCCTTCTGCATTAAAACTATAATTTTGAATCAGGGCATTTCTTAGGGCCAAATCTTCCCAATTAGTTGCTGTTCCTAAGCCAATCATTGTGGGGATCTGACTTGGAACCGAAAGGCCGTTCTTTGCAGCATCCGCCTTTACAAAATCAGCCCATTGTTGAGGTGTTGAGTAAATCGATTTTTGGGGATAAGGTTGGTTTACACCAAGGTAAGTATTAAAATTGAATGTGGTCTTTCCGGCCGCCCCCTTTTTGGTAGTAATAATAATTACCCCATTTGAAGCCCTTGAACCGTAAATCGCTGCTGATGCGGCATCTTTTAAAACCTCAATGGAGGCCACGTTTGACATGTCAACTGAAGACAAATCATCAGGGATAGGATAGCCGTCCACAACAATTAAAGGAGAGCTTGAAGTGTTAATGGAGGAGATACCCCTAAGTACAACTTTTGGGGCAGCACCAGCCTGAGCATCGATATTTTGTATCCGCAATCCGGCAATTTGCCCAACCAATGCCTTATCTGCGCGTACAACAGGGATTTCACTTAATTGATCGTTATTTATCTTCGAAATTGCCCCGGACACATCTGCCTTTTTTAGTGACCCGTAACCAATCACAACCAATTGATTTAAAGATTGTGATGTTGGCTTTAGGACCACATTTATTACTTGTTTACTCCCGACAATAATTTCTTCTTTAGAATATCCTATAAACGAATAAACCAATACATCGCCGGATTTTGCCTGAATTGAGTATTTTCCGTTAATACCCGTTACCGTTCCATTGGTGGTACCCTTTAAATAAACATTTACACCCGGCAAAGGCGAATTGTTGTCGGCACTTGTAACTGTACCTTTTACCAAATGGGTTGCGCTATTGTTTTGTGCCATCGCGGGATAGCCTATGAAGAGAAAAAGTATGCCTAAAACAATAAAAAACGACGTGACTTTTTTTTCTTTCAAGAAATAAAACTTAATCATTTTCTTTTCTATTTTTGTGAAATTAAATAATCATTTTGCGCCATATAAAAATGAGCGCATATAAAAGACCCCAATTGCACACTTGTGTGTATGCTTTGCATAACAGAATGAGTCCTGCAAGATTTTCTTCTGTTGTTTAAGGTGGCGGGTTAAAAGATTGACCTTTTCCCGGTCAATCTTTTTTTAACTTGTATTGAAAAACATAGGCTTTATTTTTGTGTAAATATTAAGTATTGAGTCGGTCTTTAAATTCTTGCGAAACGCTGAATTTCTTTATGTCGCTCAAATGGTTTTGCATGGCGTGTTCAGCTTTCTCAGGGTTTCTTTGGATAATCCATTGCAAAATTTCCTCATGTTCTTCAGCCCTGACATTGAAAGTGTCATTCGAACAAACTTTTAGCTTCATGTAGTCGGAAATAATATCAGGTATTATAACCATCATCAGCGATTTTAAAACAGTATTTTTACTTGCCTCGGCTATTTTAAGGTGAAATAACATATCCTCATCAACTGTCGATGTGCCGTTTTGAATTTTCTTCCTGTAATCTGAAAGTGCATTAGTAATACTTTGAATATCAAGTTCATCCCTGCGTTCGGCAGCTAATTTCGCAGCATTTATTTCAAGGATAACCCTTGTTTCTACAAGAGATTTGAAATCTGTGCCATTTACGTTCAAAATATCTGAAATAAGCCCTTTCAATGCGGTAACGCCAATTCCTGCTACAACAGTCCCGCTCTGTGGTTGCGTTTTTAAAATGCCGTAAAACTCTAATTTCTTAATCGCATCCCTCACCGCTGATCTGCTTACCAAGAGCTTTTCCGACAGCCTGCGCTCGGAGGGCAATTTTTCCCCCGGTTTCAATTGCCCCGATATGATCAGGTTTTTGACCTGATTTATAATAATATCAGAGGGCTTTGTGTATACAATTTCTTCAAAATTATTTAGTATTCCTTCTTCCATATTTATTTTAAATTTTTTCAATAATTAGTTAGCTGGTAAACTGGTAAATTGGTTGCCCAAAGATAGTAATAAATAAGCATTTGTCAAGAAAAAAACAATGTTTTTTGTTAAAATAATATCTTTTTTTATATTTATCTTATTTTCAGCAATATACAATATGCTTATTTTTTTGAATCAGGATTAAAGCGAGCAATAATTGGTTAACCAGTTAAAGAGATTAATATTTTATCCACTATATTCCTTTATTTGCATTCATTTATTAATACAAAACAATTTACATGGCACGGCTTGGGTTGTTGGAAGCCTTGTGCGGCAGTACCATAAGGTACATTATGTAGAATAGCTTGGGAAGGGGTCTTTTTATTTTTCGAGAAGTTGATTAAAGAGGGTTGTTTTGACACAAGCCCAGCTTACCCTATTTGCATACGTTTAGACTTGCGCCAGCTGTGGTTTGTAAAATTGGATGAAGGAGGTAAAGCAAAATTTTGTGATAGGTGGTTGAGTGAGGATTAATAAAAAAATAGGGGAAAATCTTTAAAAGGTGGGCCGGGGTGTGAGTGGCACAATTACTCCGGTTTGACTGGCACTGGTTCGAGCGGTTTAACCACCGAAGCTGTGAAGGACACCCGAAACATTCGGGCGATAGTGTGTTCTTACCTGGGTGGTAACGATGCTGTAGGTGTGCATGATTTCGCCTGTGAGTTTGTTTGTCCACTCGGATCAGATTCCACCAAAGGCAAAGAGGGCATTATTGGGCAATGTGATTAGATATTTTTGCTTACTCCTCCCCTTTTGGTCGAGCCATTGCCATTCGTAAAAGCCGTCTGCAATTACAAGGCAGCGATTGTTTATTGCATTTTTAAAGGGTGGTTTTTCTGCCAGGGTTTCTATTTTGGCATTTAGAGTGTACTGCTGAATTGTGTTATCTTTTAACCAGAATGGAATCAGGCCCCAGGTGAAGGGCTGGATTGTACCGGGTTTGTTGTGGGCAATTACGGGGGTTTTGGGGCAGATGTTCGAGCGATCTAACCACTCATAAATCAACGTATTTTAATATTTCCAATCCGTATGCCGAAAAGGTAACCGGTTTAACTCGTCTCTATAAAACCTCCACTTGGGCATAAATTCATTCATATAGTTTACGAAAATATCATTATGCTTTCTTTCCAGCAAATGCGTTAATTCGTGTACAATAATATACTCCAGACACTCCAAAGGTTTTTTAGCTAATTCAAGGTTAATCCAAATTCGTTTGGCTTCTATATTACAAGTTCCCCATTTGGTGCGCATCTTCTTGATTCCAAATTCATTGGATTGAACTCCGATTTTCTTTTCCCACTTTTCAATTAGCTTTGGAATAACTTTTTTCAATTCTGAGCGATACCACTCATCAATAATCTCTTTTCTTTTTTCTAAAGAAGTATTTGGCCTTACATACAATTCTATTTCATTATACTTTAATAATACTTTAGGAATGGAATCGTGTTCTTTGACTTTCAACAAATACCGTTTCCCCTGAAAATAATGGCTTTCTTTTGTCAAATACTCCCTTGGCGCTTCTCTTTCCTGATTCCTGAATGTTTCTTGCTGCTTTTTAATCCAACGTAATTTTGAAATAGCAAAGACCCGGATAGTATCTAAATCCATCCTTTCGGGAGCGGCGATTTTAACCTTTCCGTTCGGTGGATAAACACTCAAATGGATGTTTTTAATATCCTTTTGCTCCACTTCAATAATTATATTTCCTAATTCAATTTGCCGCATCAATATTCGTGTTGTTCTCTTATAATCTTGAAAATTTGCTCAACTTTTTCAACATCATTCAATATTGTATTGAGCTCATACTTGATCTCTCTTTCTTTGGCTAGGTTTCCGCGCCACCCATCTCTTTTAACACGTTTAACGGCATCATCAAGTTGCATGGCCAGCGTCTCATCCTCTTCCAAATTATGATAGAGTGCCCGCTGTGAAACAGTTTTTAATATTTCAGGGGTTTCATCACTCTTCCCTTCATTAGCTTGCTTTGCAAGTAATGCTATCTTTTTTAAGTACTCGGTATAACTGATGGCATTGGCTTTGCGTTCTTTTATGATTTCCGCTAATAGTTTCGACATTTCTTCAAAAAAAGCCGGATCAATTAAATGTTCCTTAATGATTTTTTTCCGGACGTTGTTTTCGATAGTTTCTGCAATTGCTTCCTGACTGTTTTTAATGCCATTCGGCAAACTTGCTATCGCTTCTGAAATACCTGAATTAACAATAATATCAAGTAAGGTCATATCTCCAAAAGGAGAAATTGTTTCAGGCTCATCTGCTTGAATATATGTGTCAACCAAATGACGCATATCGGCTTCGTAGGTTTTTAAATCCAAGGTTTCACCGCTGGCCTGACGTGTCTCTTCACGGAGTTTCAGGTAAAAATCAAGTTCTTTTTTAATGTTTTCTATTTCCAACTCAGTATATCCTGCTTCCTCCATTTCATCTGCAATATTGGCATAGGAACGAATTAAGGAAACAGTTTTCTTATACAAGGCTGTTCTTTGGGTTTCTCTGGCTTTTAGCTCTTCAGCAATCTCAGGATTTCCACAGAAATAATGGATATAAGCCAAAGTATCTTTCGGCGGCGCAACAGGCTCACAAAGCAAAGAGATTTCCTCTAGAGCGTTATCAAGCCTTTGCTTTCCTGCCTTCAAGCGATCTTGAAGCATAATGTCAATATCCTTCGGCTCAAATTCATCATAAGCTAAATCGGAAGTGTAAACAGCAACCGCATTTTCTACTTTTTTAAACAGGTCTTTGTAATCGACAATATAACCGAATTGCTTATCTTCTCCGTCCAATCGGTTCACCCGACAAATTGCCTGAAACAATCCGTGGTCTTGCATACTTTTATCAATATACAAATAGGTACAACTTGGTGCATCAAAGCCGGTAAGTAATTTGGAAACCACTATCAAGAGTTTCATCGTGGCAGGTTCATCTCTGAATTTTTGCTTTGCCCAATCTTCGTATTGTTCCGTTTGCTTGTCTCCTAAAAGTTCTTTGTACAGATTATACATAAACTCTTTTTCTGTTTCTGTATTGGCTCCTGTGTCCTCTGTGGTAACATCACCTGTAGTTGGGCTATAGGAGGTAACGATGGCGCAAAGTCCTTTGAGTTCGGTTTTCTGAAATAACTCGAAATATCGACAGGCTTCATAAATGGAAGAGGCTACCAAAATAGCATTTCCTCGCTCAGAATTCAATCGTGGTTTTGTATTAAAATCAAAAATGATATCATTTACAACTTTGCTTATACGTGAACGACTACTGAGTACTTTTTGCATCGTCCCCCATTTTCTTTTGAGTTCTGATTTTTGAAAATCATTCAAACCCTTGGTTTTAGCCTCAAACCACTCATCTATCTTTTTTTGTGAAGTCAATCTTTGGTCAATATCACGTGCCTCGTAAATCAAATCCAGGATCACCTGATCTTCAACGCCTTCATTAAATTTATAGGTATGAATGTATTTCCCAAAAACTTCTAAACTGGTTTGTTTGTCCTTTTTAAGTAAAGGCGTTCCGGTGAATCCGATAAAAACGGCATTGGGCAACATCGCTTTCATCGTTTGATGCAATCGCCCACTTTGCGTTCGGTGGCACTCATCTACAAATACGAACAACTCCCCTACTGCTTTAGTGGGTTGACTTTCTAACTCCCTGATAAACTGATTAAAATTCTCAACATCCCTTTTCCCGAATTTATGGACCAATGTGCAAAGCAACCTGGGTGTAGCTTGCCCTAATTGCTGCATCAAATCTATCCCGTTACGGGTGCGAGAGATCTTTTCATCCGCATCGGTAAAAACGCGTTCGATCTGTTTGTCCAATTCATCACGATCGGTTAAAATCACTACCCGTGCTTTGGGATTGTTCTCCAATATCCATTTGGCCAACAAAACCATAACAATACTCTTACCACTGCCTTGCGTATGCCAGATAATGCCACTTTCGTATTTATTAACGAATTTCTGAGCTTCGTTTATGCCAAAATACTGATGTGTACGAGGTAGTTTTTTAATGCCACCATCAAACAAAACAAAATCGTAAACAAGTTCTAATAAGCGGTCCTTGCTACACATTTTCAGCAGATACTTGTCTAATAAATTACGGCTGCTGTCTTCAATGTCTTCTTTCCATTTTAGGTAGTATTTTTCTGGAGTACCAATGCTTCCATAGCGTAAGCCTTCCGTATCATTGCCCGCAAAAATAAATTGTACCGTAGCGAAAAAGGGCTGTATAAACGTATCTTGTTGGTTAACAATACTCTGGCGAATGCCATCATTAACGGTAACTATACTTCGTTTTAACTCCAATACTCCCAAAGCTATACCATTCACATAAAGCACAATATCAGGTCGTTTGATTTTGTTCCCTTTTATTGTAACCTCTTCGGCAATAGCAAAATCATTGGTTTCAGGGTTTTTCCAGTTGACTAAATGAATCGTTTCAAAATTTTCTCCAGCCTCAGCTTTTACTTTAACACCGTACCGCAAAAATTGATATACATTTTTATTGGTTGTATAGAGATTATCGCCAAAATTACCGGCGGTGGTTTTTAGCTCATAAATGGCTTTATCGATTTGAACTTCTGTATAGCCTTTCCGCTTAAGATAATTTGTTAGCAATACTTCTTCAATATTGCTATTGCTTTCTCTGTCTTCCCAATTTCCAAGATAGGTGTAGCCCAATTCTGCTTGAAATAATTTTACCACACGGTTTTGGGTGATGCGTTCAATTTGGCCAACTTGATCAGGCATAATTTAAATTTTAGTGGTAATGTTTTTTAATTCTTCAAGCAATAAATCGAAATCCAAACTTTCTCCATAAATCATCGTGTCTTGCATTTCTCTATAGTCGTTACGATAGTTATTTAACACCGCGGAGGGAGGGATAAAATTAAGACTTGCAATGGTAAGATTTTGGTAATTTATGTTTCGAGTGGGTGTAAACCTTGCTCTATGTAAACAAATCGTTTTAAAAAGCTCCGGCCTATTGAAAGCTCTTTCACCAAAGGGTGTTCTTGCGATTTGTAAAATATCATACAAATGTCGCGACATACGGTGCGATTTAATTTCATCAGGTTGTTTTTGAAATTCTTCGTGTAAAAGAATCATCTTTTCAAATAGTGTTTTTTCCGGAATTACGGTTGAAACTTCAAAGCTGTTTTCTTTAAAATCAGCATTCGGATAATTTTCATCCACGATGGATTGAATACTTCTGTTTTCAAAAGGTTCTATTAATGAACGGGCTCCTATTTCAACGCGCACACTTGATTTTAAATAAGCAAGTTCTTCAAAAACTGACCTATAGTTTACCAAAACTATTTCGGGATCTTGATCTGATACTTGTATATTCGGGACTTCAATAGTATATACATTTTCCGCGATACCATATTCACTGAATTGCCTTTGCAATATAAGGGGTAATACTGAAGATGAAAAATAATGCGATGCTCTTCGTAATTTCCTGATCTCTCCTTTGCTTAATTCGTCACTAAACTCAAGATATTCTCGGCTTATGGCAAAATCAATATCCTCAGAAAAACGTTCAATCAATTGATACGCCTTGCTTAAAGATGTCCCACCTTTAAAAATCAGATGCTTACTAATTTCAGAAAGAAACAACATCCTTAACACTAAACTTACCCAGGCATCTTTTTCAATAGCAAAAGCAGGAAGCCCTGTTTTAGCGCTTAACTGATTAAATAAATTCAGTTGTTCTTCTTTTGATAGATTAAGCCAATTCGCCATCTTTTATTTGGTATAAAATCAACAATACTAAATTTCGAATCCGTGCCGGAGCATATTTCAGATTTTCTTTTAACAGGTCTTGTTCTCCACTTTTTACAATGATTGTTTTTATCTTTTGAACGAGATCATCCGTAATCATTTTCTCATCCAAAGCTTTTAAACTTTGAATGATCAGGTTACTTAAAAGATGAGTAACCGCCAGATTTTTCGGACTTGTTTTTTTAAAGCTTATTTTTTGATTTCCCACCACTATTTTCCGTGCCGAACCATCGGTTAAATAAACCACATTCATTGGTATTTGAGTACTCAAACCCAATTTATACAAAGCATAAGAACCTGTAGGAATAATGCGGGCTTTGTCTCTTTGTGCAATGGCTTGTGCAATCTGCTCGGCTGTTGGAAGTATAATGCCAAGTACGGCATCTTGCCTGGGATAATAGTAAATACCGTTGGCTAATCGCATTAAAACCTCTTTTTTGGTAAGCCTTTGTAGGGCTTGCCGTATCGCCGTATCGGGACCAAGCCTATAGAAATCGGAAATAAAAAACACTTGCCCCTTGGGCGATTTTTTAATTTCTTGTTCTAATTGTTTAGCGATTGATATTAACATAATTATAAATAAATGTGTCACAAATATAGTAAATAATTGTGACAAAATAAAAGGATATAAAACTCAGTTTTAACAATAAAAATCCATCCGCTCATATTAAACCAACCTAATTTTACCGGTTAGTAAATTCTGCATCAAACCTTGTTTTAAAGCTTTATATTTGGCCTGCTTCTTTTCCAATGTTTCTATCTCTGCATCCATATCAGAAATAATGGAGGCGATGCTGCTTTGTTCCTCTTTAGTTGGCGGAATTGCTATATCTATCTTTTTTAAATGAAAAGGGCCAAAATTCGGTTGTGCTCCACCTGTAATTAATAAATCAATCTGGTCTTTAAATAAGGCCGATTTAAGAAAAATCAGCAGATAATTATAATCAAATCCTTGTAATGGTTTAAATCTTATAACACTTGTGTTCATTAGCAATCTTAGATCTTGTTTTCTTACAACAGCTACTTTGGAGTACGAATTGCCTGAACTTGCCATAACAATGTCATTTTCATCAATTTCAAAATGCTTGTACATTTTTTCAAACTCTTTATTAGAAATATGCCTATCCGTCTTTTCAAGAGCAAGGTAACCATCTACAAGGTTTGTGACATTGATAACTTTCATTCCGTTTTTAGTAAATTGCCAATTTCTTAAACCTGGCCCTTCTTGAAACCAACAAACTTGTGGTAACTTCTTTACTACCCAGCCCTTTTTAGGATTAAATAGTTTTTGCATTGCTCCTTGTTTTATCAGGCGTTTTTTGGCAATGAGTTTTTCCAGGCTTTGGATTAAATGGTCAGTATCTGATAAGACTTGGGCAATGGCTTTTTGTTCGGGAAGCGGAGGGAGTGGGATTTGGATTGACTTTAAATTTCCTTTTGAAACGCCATACACTTTTAAGCCCGTTGCAAGTTTATCATATTGAGTTTTAATAATTTTATTTGAATGAAGATATGCTTTAAACCCATTTGAAAAAACACCTTCTTTTCCTCGTAATAAAAATGTATGAAGTCCAGAAATACCTTTATCGTTCTCAATATTCTTCACTTCAACACTTTTACCAATGCCTTCATAATCCTCTGAAGCATCAGCCATAATCAAATCGCCATCTTTTATTAAGCTATACGTTTTTAATTGCTCATTTTTTATAGTTGGTAATTCAAAATTTTTAAAGTCTAAAAAATGTTCCAATTTTGTATGAATATCCCCATAATGCACATATTTAATGTCACCATTTTTTAATATTTCTGCTCTTGAATAAGAAGCTGTTGATAAGAAATAAAAAGCTTTTTCAAAACTAATTACTTCCCAATCCTCTGGAATAATTCCAATCTCCGTTTTTTTATAACCCGCCTTCACTTCGTTGCGGACGGGCAAGCCTTCTCTTAGTTCCATTTTCATCATTTTAATTTAGCGAGTAAATCCTTGGTTAATGAATCCATTTTAGAAAAAGCAAACCATTTTTTGCCCAAATCTTTTAACGAAGCTCCCAAATGGTAAAGTTCTTTTTCGTCAATAATCAAAAAACGGTCGTGGCTGTCGGAGAATAGTTTCACCTCAATAGCAGGATATTGTGCCTCGTGTTTTTTTAAATCGAGTGCTAATTGCTTGTTAATTTGTTTGGTAAATATAGTGGCACTTACCTTTTCAGGCCGCTTACTTAACAAGAGCAGAACACTTTCATCTACATAATTATCAATCAGTTGAATAGATTTTTTGGCAGACTTTATCAGCTCGGCAACAAAAACATAGGCATCGAACACTTGCCCTTCAAAGAAAATGCCTTTATCTGGTGGTTCGGTTCGGCTTTCAATAGCCTTAAAAATTTGTTCAAATTTTCGGTCGGTTTCCAGTTGTTTTACTTCAATTTTATCTAACCGCTGAAATAGACCCGCATTGTTTAATGCCAATTTCCGCATCAGTACAAATGCATTCATAATTTTTATGCTTACCATTACGGCAGTATCACTTCGCAATACTGCCGAAAGCATGGCAATGCCTTGTTCGGTAAAAACGTAGGGTAGATATTTTCGGTGTTTACCTCTTTTGTCATCTAAGGTCGCATTTTGCGACCTTAAAGTTTCACCGGTTTTTAAGGTCACAATTTGCGACCTTAAAAATTCCCATTCATTATCAGTTAATTGAAACATGAACGAATCTGGAAATCTCACAATATTCCTTTTTACTTGCTCATTAAGCCGCTTATTATCTACATCATACATTTCCGATAAATGACTATCGAGCATTACCTGTACACCACGAATGGTGAAAATGCGATTTTCGATTTCATTTTGATGTACTATTTCCATACAAATCCCATTTTAGAAAGGTGAGCATTTACTTTAGCTTCGACTTTGCTCAGCTCAAAGCTAATTTCTCCAAGTGTATTTTCATAGCGTTCAGCCAGTTCTTTAATTCGGTTGCTCAGGTGCTGGCTAATGTGGTCAATTTCGCTTTTCACAGCCGTTTCGATAGTTTGCATCCATTTATCATCAACCATCAATGTTTTTACATCTTCTTCAGCAAGCGTCGGGTATTTGGCATAGAGTTTTTCGTCCAAGGCTTGCTCAGCTTCTTTTATCTGTTTTGTCAAATCAGAGAGCTTGCTTGTTAAATCCAAATACTTTTGCAATACCTGGAGCTCACTTAAAGCATCTTTGCCATAAACCTCCCTATCTTCAGCTGCCAAGGCATAAGTTGATTTTTGTTCTGTTTTTATATCTCTTAATCGAGTACTTACATTGGCTTTATTTACTTTTTCCAATTCTGCAAAATAACTTTCTTCACCGCTGTATTCTTCCTCGAGTTCTAGAAGCTCACTCACAATAGATTCTTTTTGGGTTTCTAAGTTTAATAAAGATTGTTTTTCAGTTTGAAAATAACGGTTAATGACCAACTCTTTTGGAACCAAATCGCAGGTCCATCCCTTATCCACCTTTTTCTTTTGTTTATTCTCCACTACAATACGATAAGTTTCCGCTTTCCAGCCATCTGCAGAAACAATATAGCAATCGTCTTGCATCGTTTCGTTCCAGTAATTCATCAGGTGTTGATAAATCACATATTTCTCAATCAATGCTTTGTTGGCATATTGTAGCAATAAACTTTCGGAAAGTTGACTGATAACTTCGCTTGGTTTATTTCCGGTACTTAAATTTTTAAGATAAGCCGTACTTTTCGTTTTCCAGGCATCAAAAAGGGTATCCATTTCAACGCTAAAAGCCTTAAACTCCGAATGTTCAAAAATGCTTTGTTTAATTTTGTCTTTGCTAATCTTTAGTTTTGAGTAATCTTTTCGTTTACTGGCATCAAATAAAGTACTTTTCAGGTTTGGAAACACATCCCAAAAACTGCTTAATTCCTGAATTTCGGCATTCGGAATATCACCCAATAAATGTGCTTCAATATCCTGAATATCTTCGGTTTCCAGACTATCGATGTATCTGGGAATATTCAAGTTAAATTCGTTTCCTTCAATTTCGGCAACAGCTACCATTCGGCTATAGCCTGGAATCTCTTTTTGACCGTTGAATGCATCCGTAATCTTGCGAATATCTTGTTCACGAAGTCTGTTTTTATTTCCATCTTTAATAAAACCTTTCCCTGCATCAATCATAAAAACACCCTTTCGATTAGACGCACTTTCTTTGTCGATAAGAATAATAGCAGCAGGAATCCCCGTTCCATAAAATAAGTTCGCAGGCAAACCAATAATGCCTTTAATAAACCCTTTACGGATAAGATTTTGACGAATAACAGCTTCGCCATTTCCCCTGAACAAAACGCCGTGAGGAAGAATTATCGCCCCTTTTCCGTTTCTTTTTAAAGAACGGACAATATGCAGTAAATAAGCATAATCGCCATTTTTTGCAGGCGGAATACCATAATCAGAAAAACGATTGTAAGGATTATCTTCGGGCAGATTCAGTCCGCTACTCCAACGCTTATCGCTAAAAGGTGGATTAGCTACAACATAATCAAAAGTCTTGAGGTTACCGTTTTCTTCAAAGAGTGGTTTTGCAAGTGTGTTTCCCTGCTTGATTTCCGCAGTGGGATTGTCGTGCAAAATCATATTCATTCTTGCCAATCCGGCTGTAGTAGCTTCTTTCTCCTGGCCATAAAGTGTTACACTCCCTTTGGCTTCGCCTCCTACTCTCAACAACAAAGAACCCGAACCACAAGTAGGATCATAAACAGTAGTGGCGGCATTTGTATTGGCAGCATTAATACCGATAATTTTTGCCATGGTACGACTCACTTCGGCTGGAGTATAAAATTGTCCTTTGCTTTTGCCGCTTTCGCTAGCAAAGTGACGCATCAGGTATTCGTAAGCATCCCCAAGAATATCGTCACCGTCTGCCTTATTTTTACTGAAATCCAGTTCAGGACGTTCAAAGATGGCAACGAGATTGGTCAGCGTATCTACCATTTCTTTGCCACTGCCCAATTTGGTGACATCATTAAAATCAGGCATATCTGCCAACTTATTGGCTTCGGCAATAGGCGCTAATATTTTTTTGTTGATTTGGTCGCCGATGTCGGTTGTGCCTTTAAGCGCAGCCATATCTTTAAAACTTGCTCCGGCAGGGATCGTAATGGGCGCATAGGTTTGACCTGCCCATTTATCGCTGATATACTTTACAAACAGCATCACCAATACATAATCTTTGTATTGACTGGCATCCATTCCGCCTCTTAATTCATCGCAACTAGCCCAAAGACTGCTGTATAATTCAGATTTTTTTATGGCCATATATAATTTTCAATCTACGTTTAAATTAAAATTCAAAAGTAACCATTTAGCCCTGTTTGTTTGGGAAAATTGGTGATTTTTTGAACGGTGAAGCATCGGTTTGAGTGTCGGGGCTTGCGAATGTATTGTTTTGTGCGTTTGCTGTTCATTTTTTACACTTTTTAGTGTAAACCTATTTCAGGACAAGACATTTTTACTGAATTCGACATCCCAATCTGTGCGTTGTTAGTCTTCATCTTGAGTCATGACGACAATTTTGAGAATATAAAAGCCTAAATCACAAAAAATCCGCAATATCCAGCCCCAATTTTCTTTGTTCTTCGGTGGCGTTTTGTTCGAGGTAATCGGACACGGTGATTTCAAAGCTGAGTTGGGATGCTTTCTTTTGCCAGTGGTCATAGGCGCCAAGGTCGGGGAAGGCTATGACCTTACGGCCTTTTAGCATGTTGAGTTTGGAGGGTTTAAATTCGTTGAGGCTGCCGGTGGCCAGCCAGAGGAATTCGGGCATCTTGGACAGTGCTATGATGGCGGTTTTTTCGCTTTCCACCAGGGCAACCGGCGAGGTGAGGTCTTCGGCCAGCAGGTGTTCTCCGAAAAGGCATTGGGTTAAGTTAAAGCCATTTTTATAATGGATTGAATGGATCCAATTGGTAGCCACAAAGGGCTTTTTAATCCGTTTGCCGGTGTTGGGGTCGTATTTGATGAGTTTGCCCGTGCGGATGTTTCCGGCGGTGTCTATTTGCCAGAAAATGGTGGTTCCTCCATTGTAACGGGAGGAGGTCCCGATTTTGTAAATGTTGATGAGGTTAAAAACGGTTTCCTCATCCAGGATAGTTTTCAGGTATTGGATGAGGTTGTTGTTTTCGTAATTGTTCAGGCTGTTGTGGTAAATTTCGGGGCTGATAAATTGGGGAAGGTGTTTGGCTGTTGGCCGTTGGCTTTTGGATGTTCGGCGTTCTGCGTTCTGCGTTTTGGGATCGGCGGGGAAAGGAGTTTATTGTCCTTATAAAATTCTTTTACAGAAACCCAGATGAGTGTTTCTCCGTTGATTGCTCCCCTTCGGGAACAGCCACCCAAAGCACACAATAAAAGTTTATTTCAACAGGACATAGAAGTAAAAGCTAGTTGAAAAATTGTTTAATTTTCGCAGCTCATTAAAATTCAAAAAATGAAAAAAATGAAAAATACACTTTTACTCATTTCTGTTTTTCTGCTTTTTTTTATTCCTATTACAGAAACCTTTGCACAATCAACAACTTATGACCCACATAAGGCTTTCGATCCTTCTTTTGACAGCCGTCCGGAGACCTTATACCGAAGTGCCGATGGGCAACCCGGACCTGATTATTGGGTCAATCGTACCAATTATAAAATTACTGCCAAACTGGATACCGTTCAAAAGATGATCTCAGCGCAGGAAACCATTACTTATACAAACAACAGTCCCGACAGACTTTCTTATTTGTGGATTCAGCTTGACCAGAACCGCTTTGCAAAGGGGTCCAAAAGTGCTGCCGTTTTTGGGCAACTTTTTGATTCTAAGAAATTTGACGGAGGCTTTAATATTCTTTCCGTTTCGATTGAGTCGGATGGAAAATTCATTCCAGCCCATTATATCATTAACGATACACGGATGCAAATCCGGCTTGCCAAAGCTTTGGGAAGTCATGGCGGCATAATAAAAATCAAAATAAAGTACAACTTTATCATTGCTCCATACGGCAATGGCAGATCTGGCTGGATGGCCACCAAGAACGGACCTATTTTTGACGTGGCGCAATGGTTCCCTCGCATGGCAGTCTATGATGATTTGATGGGATGGAACGTACTCCCCTTCCTGGGAGCCGGAGAATTTTACCTTGACTATGGTAATTATGACATCACCCTTAATGTTCCATGGGATCAAATCGTCGTTTCTTCAGGAAGCCTGGAGAATCCAAAAGATGTGCTGACGCAAACCACCAGGGACAGACTTAAAAAAGCTGAAAACAGCGACAAAACTGTTGCCATTAGAACAGAAAAAGACATCAACAACCCAAAATCAAGACCGGTCCAAAACGGCAGGCTGGTCTGGCATTTCAAAATGAACAACAGCCGTGATTTTTCATGGGCCAGCTCTAAAGCTTTCCTGTGGGATGCTGCCCGAGTCAACCTTCCTGATCATAAAACCTCTTTGGCTATGGCCGTTTATCCCGTGGAAAGTGCCGGAAAAGACGCATGGAACAGGGCTACCGAGTTTTTGAAAAACAGCATTGAGATTTTCTCCAAAGACTGGTTTCCATACCCCTACCCAACTGCTACAACAGTAGGTGGCCCGGTCGGAGGAATGGAATATCCGGGTATCGTATTTTGCTCGTGGCGTGCTAAAAGTGCTAAACTTTGGATGATTACAGATCATGAGATCGGACACACCTGGTTTCCCATGATTGTCGGTTCCAACGAACGCAAGTATGCATGGATGGATGAAGGATTTAACACCTTTATCGACATTTACGCCACACAGGATTTCAACCATGGAGAATTTGCACCCAAAAGCGATCATGAGTACAATCCAAAAGGAGGGAGCCCTGCCCGTGGCATCGTTCCTTTGATGCTCAACCCCAACGTTCCGCCCATCATTTCGTTTGCTGATGGTATCCCTGGGCAATATGTGCACCCGTTGGAATATTACAAAACAGCATTGGGGCTGGTAATGCTTCGCGAATACATTCTTGGCCACGACCGCTTTGATTATGCTTTCAGAACGTACATCAAAAGCTGGGCATACAAGCATCCCTCTCCCATGGACTTTTTCCGTTGTATGAACAATGCGGCTGGCGAAAACCTGAATTGGTTTTGGAAAGGCTGGTATGTAAAAAAATGGACACTCGACCAGGCCATAAGTGACGTTAAATATATTCATAACGATCCATCACAGGGTGCAATCATCACCCTTGAGAACAAAAATCAGCTGGTCATGCCTGTCAGTCTTGAAATAAAAGAATCGAATGGCCATACCATACACTTGAAGCTGCCAGTTGAAATATGGGAAAAGAGTGGAAAATACACCTTTCAATATCCTTCAAGCGTTGTGTTGGATTCAGTCATATTGGATCCTCACAAAATGCTTCCCGACGTAAACGACAATAACAACTATTGGCCTGCTAAAAATTGAACGGCAGGATTTATTCACTAAAGCAAAAAAAAGCCTCGCTATGCGAGGCTTTTTTTAAGTATTTATTCGTGAAACTCAAATTTTAAAAGCGAAGCGAATTAAAATTTGTAAGTTGAACGAATCCCGATAGCGTAGCGTATCGGGATAAATGAGTATAATACTCCGCCCCTTGGGGCGAAATAAAATAAATTCTAATCTTGATACTCCTTCCGCTCGCGGCGGGGTAGTTCATTTTTCTAGAAGGAAAGAATTGATTTTCTGATAATTTCAACGGCTTCCATCAATTGCTTATCGGTGATGACCAAAGGCGGAGCAAAACGAATAATATGATCGTGTGTAGGTTTCGCGAGCAAACCGTTTTCGGCCATTTTAATACAAACATCCCAGGCGGTTTTCCCGTTCTTCGGGCGGATGATCACAGCATTCAATAAGCCTTTCCCACGAACCAATTCAATCATATCAGATTTAATATTCGTCATTTCCTCACGGAAAATCTTACCTAATCTCTCGGCACGCTCAGCGAGTTTTTCTTCTTTCACCACTTCCAAGGCTGCCACCGCCACACGCGCAGCAAGGGGATTACCGCCAAAAGTAGATCCGTGCTCACCGGGTTTGATGGTTAACATAATGTCGTCATCGGCCAAGACCGCGGAGATAGGATAAACTCCTCCCGACAAGGCTTTACCAAGAATCAGCACATCAGGACGAACACCTTCGTGATCACAAGCCAGCAGCTTACCCGTGCGGGCAATACCAGTCTGTACTTCATCAGCAATAAATAAAACATTTTTAGCCTTACATAGGTCGTAGGCTTTCTTAAGATAACCCTCTTGAGGAACCATCACACCGGCTTCGCCCTGGATGGGCTCCACCAAAAATCCTGCTACATTGGGATCTTCAAGGGCTATAGCTAATGCATCCAGATCGTTATAAGGAATGGTAATAAACCCGGGTGTGTAAGGACCAAAGTCCTTTTTTGCATATGGATCAGTAGACATAGAAATAATAGTTATGGTACGTCCGTGGAAGTTATCTGCACAAACGATAATTTTGGCTTCATTTTCTGGGACACCTTTCTTGGTGTAAGCCCATTTTCGACAGAGTTTAAGTGCTGTTTCATCTCCCTCGGCACCTGAATTCATGGGAAGTACCTTATCATAGCCAAAATATTCTGTGATGTATTTTTCGTACACCCCCAATGTGTCATTATAAAATGCACGTGAAGTAAGCGTCAGCTGCTGTGCTTGCTCCGTCAGAGCACCTACAATTTTTGGGTGGCAATGTCCTTGATTAACGGCTGAGTAGGCCGAAAGAAAATCAAAGTACTCCTTTCCTTCCACATCCCAAACTTTAGCTCCCCGGCCTTTGGTAAGTACAACAGGGATTGGGTGGTAATTATGAGCACCATATTGATTTTCCAGATCCATAGCCATTTTTGAAGTGAGTTTCTCTGACATGCTTTTATCTTTTTGATGATTAAAAAAAAGGAGTACTTAACACTATTGCAATTGAATTGCAAAAGTAATTTTTATAATTAAAGAAAAAAAACAAGACGAGGAATTAGGGGTTTTACGTAAAGGCATACGAAAGGAAAAGGAACTTACAGTAAATGCCTGAAAGGCAGCAACAAGCGCTCAAAAAACTTTTCGATGGGTGGACGCGATTTCCACCGTTCATATACAAAGGGAGCAGTTGCCTGCATTGTTTCGCGAATATGGGCATCTATTTGCCTGGCAATTTCTGTCTTTGTACCGAAAAGCATAATTTCGAACATATAGCGGAAACTGCGATAATCGAAGTTAGAAGAACCAATACCAAAAAATCGTTGATCAACGAGCATCACCTTTGCATGTAAGTTATTTGGCTCATAAAACAAGAATCGAACTCCTTTTTTTGATAAAGGCCCCAGGTATTTATTACGCAAAATATCCACCAGGTTGACATCTGATTTTCTAGGCATTATTACGACCACTTCCACACCTCGTTGAGCAGCATCCATCATCGCCTTGCGGAGCATAAATCCAGGCAAAAAATAGGGGGTTTCAATCCATACCGATTTATTGGCTTTTTGGATAAGCCGGATAAATTTATTCTTGACTTTCTGCTTAGAGATCATGGGGACATCGCGAATGATCTCAAATCCTTCCTTATTTTTCGGAAGTGTGTAATAGGCTTTGCTAAAAAAATATTTGTTATAGATTTTATAATCCTGCTGAAATAATTTTTTGAATATGAGGCAGATATCCCCTTCCATACGCAGAACAGATTCGCGCCAATTTAGGTTGTAACCTGTTAGGTTGGATGAACCGATATACGTAATATTATCGTCGATAAGCATCAATTTACGATGGTTGCGTCGATGACTTCGTGTAAAGAAATCGAAATTGTATTTTATCTTTTTAAAGAAACGCACCTCTCCACCCGCTTTAAGTAAAGGATCAAAAAATCCGGAGCGGGTGGCTCCGGCACCCCAGTAGTCGATCAGTAATTTTACTTCAATCCCCTTTTTGGCCATCCGCGTAAGCGTATCCCTAAACCGCTCACCCATAACATCATGACCAAGCCGGAAGACTTCGATATAAACATAGGATTTTGCGGTTTCAATATCCTTAATCATTGACTGATAATACTGAAACGGGTCGGAAAACAGATAATCTTTTTTTTTTAAGTCCTCCATACTATCAGAAAAATAAATTCATCAATCTTAACTTATTCGAGCCTTCAATGTAGCAAAATATTCAATACAAAAAATGAAACCAGCCTGTGCGGTTATTCTAAAACCATTTAGGTCTCTCTATCTTTATTTTGATTTATTTCGGCTCTTCCTTTTTTAATATACCAAAACAAAAACACGGCAAGTGCCAATACTATTAAACTGAAAGATATTACGGCCAACAACAACTGTAACTTACGCAATTCCACTGTCTCTCGAAGGTTCTCCTGCTGGAGCTCCTGACCCTTCTTTATGAGATCCTTTACTTTATACTGATTTTCCAATTTGGAAATTTGGGCTTGCTGTAGCTTTTGATTCACGCTGTCGCGTGAGGATTCAAAAAGCTTGTAATATTTATTAAACTTAGCATATTCACCTAATGCGGCATAAGATTTAAAAAGGCCTTGATAACTATCAGTAACATATTCGTTAACCCCTATTTCCTTGGCAATGGACAAACTCCTTTGAAAATTACCCAAGGCCGATTTATGTTTTCCCGCTTTCTGTAAAGCCAACGCCCAGTTGAAGTATACCAAACACTGTCCCGACTTGTCTTTCAGACTTCTATATAGCGACAGACTTTCCTTAAAATAAGTTTCGGCACGTGACAAATTACCGATATGACCATATAAAACACCCAAGTTATTTTTCACTAAAGCCACACCTACTTTGCTCCCAAAATTTGTCTTGATTTGCAACACCTTTTCATACAATAGCAGGGCTTTTTTATATTGTTTGTAATGTTCATTGTAAATGTCTGCCATATTATTCAAACTGCGAGAGAGATTACGCCTGTCTCCAAGTTTCACATAAATATCCCTTGACTTTGCGAGAAATTCGATGGCTTTAGAAAAATCTTGTACCTGATCATAAATAATACCCATACTGAGATAGGCCGTGGCCATTCCGTCTAAATCATTAAGTTTTGAAGAATATTTTAATGACTGAAAAAAATCAGCCAATGCCTCCGGATATTTTTTGCGGTAATAATTGATGTTGCCAATGTTAATGAGTGAGGTTGCCATTCCCTCTTCATTCTTCAACTCTATTTCAATTTCATAGGAAAGTTCGTAGTATTTATATGCACTGTCAAACTGCGACCAGCCTTCATACACCAGACCCATATTATTCAGACAATTGGAAATCCCTTTTTTATACTTCAGCTGTTTATAAAATCTATAACCTTGTTGAAAATATTTAAGGCCATTGGTCATATCGCCATGTAGATAATAGCTTACTCCCAATGATTTGGAAGCCAAACCGGCCAATGAGTCATTATGCAATTTTCCAGCCAAATCAATGGCATCCTCAGCATAGTTTTTACAATCATTAAAAGAAATCGTTCTATTGAGCTCGGACAACTTAACTAAGATTGCTACTTTTTCTACCCCTTTGGACTTTGGCAATAAAGCACTTAAACTGTCAAGCGATTGGATATTATCCGGCATTGAAAAGGCAGGCAGCAAGAATACAAAGCTGATTATTAAGTAAAACTTTCTCATGATAGCAGCAAATTTAATGATTCGAGCCACTTAATCATCAATTAATCACCCAAATTTTCATCAGGTCAGCATTTTGGCTCATCTTGAAACAGGAACATTCGGAAACGGTCATAGTTTCTGTATCTTTGCCATCAAATTTATTTTTATGATTAAATCGATGACCGGCTACGGAAAAGCTGAAGTTGAAATTCAAAACCTCAGTTTTAGCATTGAGATAAGAACGCTGAACAGCAAACAGATAGACATCAATATGCGCATTCCCCCAGCTTTAAAGGGAAAAGAAATTGAATTAAGAACCTTATTGTCCAAGAGTTTACAAAGGGGAAAAGTTGATTTCAGTATTTTCAGCGATAAGCAACAACAAAGCAGCAACCTCAGTCTCAATAAGGAACTTGCGCTGCAATATTACCAACAATTGAAAGCACTTGCAGATGAGCTGGGAGAAGAACCCAAAGATATATTATCGCTGATTACCCGCCTTCCTGATGTTTTTTCGACAGAAGAAGAAGAGATGGACGAGCGTGGTTGGCAACAGCTGCAAAAAGCGGTGGAAGAGACGATCGGAGAAGTCAACACCTTTCGTACAGAAGAAGGTCGGGTGCTCGAAAATGATTTCAGGATGCGCATTGACACGATTCTGAATCTACTGAAACAGGTTCCTGAATATGAATCTGCCCGCATTGAACGCATCAGGGAGCGGATTCAAAAAAGTTTAGATGAAAATTTTTCCAATGTCCAATACGATCAGAACCGGCTGGAGCAGGAGATTATCTTTTACATCGAGAAGTTGGATATTACAGAGGAAAAAGTACGTCTCAAAAAACACCTTGATTATTTTTTAGAAGTCCTGAACGCTGAAGACACCGTGGGTAAAAAGCTAGGTTTTGTAACCCAGGAGATGGGTCGAGAAATCAATACCCTGGGCTCTAAAGCCAATGATGCTTCCCTGCAACAATTAGTAGTGCTCATGAAGGACGAATTGGAAAAGGTAAAAGAACAAATGTTGAATATTTTATAGATGGGCATACAGACAAAAAAAGGTAAATTGGTTATACTTTCAGCACCATCGGGTTCAGGAAAAACTACCTTGGTTCATTTTCTGCTGAGTCAGATACCCGACTTGGCCTTTTCGGTTTCGGCTACCAGCAGACCGGCTCGCGGAGGAGAAAAAGATGGAAAAGATTACTTCTTTTTAAGTGTGTCTGATTTCCGGAAAAAAATTACAGAAGGAGCCTTCGTGGAATGGGAGGAAGTTTACGAAAATCAATTTTACGGCAGCCTGAACGCCGAGGTTGAGCGTCTTAGAGATGAAGGCAAAACGGTTGCCTTCGACATAGATGTTAAAGGTGGACTAAACATTAAAAAGAAATATGGCAAGGATGCGTTGGCTGTTTTTGTAAAACCGCCTTCTGTCTCTGTTCTTGAACAAAGGCTGCGAACACGATCAACAGAAGACGAAGCCAGCATTAGAAAAAGAATTGAGCGGGCCACTTACGAACTTAGTTTTGAGAAGGAGTTCGATGTGGTTGTGATAAATGACCACTTGGAAAAAGCACAACAAGAAAGTCTAAATATTATACGTACTTTTCTCCAAAAAAATTAAATAGAATATTTCACAGCCACCTATTTACTTCATCGCATGAAAAAGATAATTTTACCCGCCTACAACAAAAACATCCTGAGAGCCATCTACAGCCTAAGGACCGCCGACGCTAAAATACCACAACCAGGTGAAAACGAAGTGCTTATACAGGTGCATGGAGCCCCCTGTAACCCATCGGATATTGCTTTTATGACAGGTGGGTATAACATTGTGAAAAGTTTGCCTGCCGTGCCCGGATTTGAAGGTTCAGGTCGAATCATTGAAGCTGGGGAAGGCGCAGAACACCTGATAGGCAGTAAAGTTAGCTTTTTTGTTCAGGCGGATGGAGATGGTAGTTGGTCAGAGTATGTATGCACCACGAAAAATAATATAGTGGTTTTGGATGAAGCACTGGATATGGACCAGGCAGCATGTTTTGCAGTAAACCCATTTACTGCCAGGGGCTTGCTGGACATTGCACTTCTCCGTGAAAATAAAGCGATAATTCAAAATGCAGCCGGCAGTCAGGTGGCAGCTTTTGTCCGTCAAATGGCAAAGGAGTTAAATATTCAGGTGATTGATATTGTCAGGAAACAGGAAAGGAAGGAGTCGCTATTAAAAGAAGGTGCCGAATACGTATTATTGGAAAATGAAGAGAATTTTGATGAGAAATTAGCCGACTTGAGCCGCCAACTGGATGCCCGTTTGGCTTTCGATGCTGTTGGCGGATCCCTTTCGGGCAGTATCTTAAATGCCATGCCTGCTAATGCCGAATTGGTAATTTACGGTGGATTGTCTACTAAACCCATTTCAGGTGTCCGCACCATGGACTTAATTTTTGATGACAAAGTAATTAGCGGGTTTAATCTTCCCGCCTGGAGGCAAATGCTCGATGATGATTATTTCGAGGAAATATCGCTTGACATGCAACAGCGGTTTATTCGGGGAGATTACCAAACCAGGATACAAGGCAGCACCGATTTTGAACACATTATCAATGGTTTAACAGATTATATCCGAAAAATGAGTGAGGGGAAAGTCCTGATAAAGCCAAGTGTCTGAAGTGAAGAATTTTCATCTTTTAATATGAGAAAAGGCTATCATGCCTCTAACTGGCAAGAGTGAATAAAACGACATGGATAACAAGAAAAAGAAAACCGGTTTAGTCTTCGGCTCCTTTAACCCCATTCATACCGGGCATTTAATTCTGGCTAATTATATGGCAGAATTTACTGATCTGGATGAAGTCTGGTTGGTGGTTTCCCCCCAAAATCCATTGAAAAATAAAGCATCACTTTTAGCTGATTATCACCGATTAACGCTAGCTCGGATGGCAGTGGAAGATCATCCCCACCTACATATTACAGATATTGAGTTTAAGATGCCCAAGCCTTCCTTTACCATTGACACCCTTACCTGGCTCAATGAAAAGCATCCCGATAATACCTTCATCTTAATCGGTGGTACGGATATTTTTAAACATTTCCATAAATGGAAAAATTATCAGGAAATTCTTCATCAATACCAAGTGTATGTTTATCCAAGACCGGGGGCTGAAATAGGTATTTACGCCGAACATCCACATATTAAGGTTTTTAATGCTCCTTTGATGGAAATCTCCTCCAGTTTTATCCGAAAAGGGATCCACGCTAAGAAAGACATGTCTTTTTGGTTACCTGATAAAGTTTATCAGTATATTTTAGAAATGCATTTTTATGAAAAATAGGTAACCTTTCGCAAAGACGCTAAGAACGCGAAAAAATAGTTGTTTTTCAATCATTGCGTGAAAGGCTGTTGGGTTCTGAGACAGCACTCACCGACAGCTTGTTTCATTGAAATCGCTGTATCAAAACATTTACTCTCTCCCGTCAATACACTAAGAAATATTCCTACCATCAGGAATGTCGCTTTCCAATTTTATATGCCCTGACGGCAAAATAGAAAATTGCCAGGTAACAAATTACCAGGATAGAATAAGCAAGTGTAAAAACGGCAATCAGGGTAAAAAGAACACCCAATAAGGAGAAATATTGCAGAGCCTTTTGCTGCGAAATATATGTTGGAATGGTAATAATAGCCACTCTAGCTCCTCTTTACAGGTATGACTTATTCCTGCCCGACAAAAAACAGCAAAGTCAAGCCAATACTTAGCGATAAGCATCGGTCATTGGAATTACATAATATTCACCGGTTCGTGGGTCTTTATAGAACTTATTGTACCCGTTAATGCTTTCGATGTTGGCATCTACCGAGCCTTTTATGAAAACGGTATTGTCCACATCCACCGAGCCCCTAACCTGCAAGGCTGTATCAACAGCAATTTTTTGTGGAGCCATTTGAGGCAAGATTCCTGCATTTTGAAAAATAATGATCCAGATTCCCAGGGTAATCAAGATCAGGGTAATTTTAATAAAACGTGGATTCACTTCCATGATATTAGTTTTTTATTTCTTTCAAAAATATCTAAAAATCCGATACTCCTGTCATCCTGCGTCAATTACTGAGCACTTCTGATTTGATATGGAAGAATTCTTTCTACCCTGTTTTGTATTAATTTTTCAAACCACGGTAATTAAGCAAGTATTTAGAAGGGAATGTATTAAGACAGGGTAAAGTTTTTGTTAAGAACTGCTGAGTTTTGAGCACACCAAAACCCTCTCCACATGAACCGGTTAGAAACATGCAAATTATTGGTCTTGCCACCGCATTCCCAAAACCCGGCATCACTACTCATAAATGAAGTATATTTGAGGGTGAAAAATAGTTACAAAGCAATAATGATAAACATGGGAAATGGATTGTAATTGCTGAACTGTGTGGTAATTTTACATAGACACATAATTTTATTCAATTTATAAATGATTTATTTGTAGGATAATAATGGTTGATAATTTTTTAATATGGGTTTCGATTATTTTGGCATTTGGGATAATAGCCTCAGCATCAAGTCGTTTGGCTATGGCCTTTCAGAAAATAAAATTACCGATGATTACGGGCTTCATCATTGTCGGAGTTCTTGCCGGTCCATATTTGCTGAAAATGTTACCCGGCGACTTGAACAAATTGGAGTTTCTTAATGACATATCTCTTGGGTTTATTGCACTTGCAGCAGGCTCTGAGATGTATCTGAAAGAAATTAGGGATAAGATGCGTGATATAGCCATTATGACGGCATCACAATTTTTTATAACATTTATAATCAGCTTTATTTTGGTAATGATTTTCTCTGATTTTTTACCTTTTATAAATAGTACCAATGGTAATATTAAAATAGCAGTTTCAATACTTATTTCCACAATATTTATCGCGCGTTCGCCGGCTTCTATTATCGCAATTATTAATGAGCTCAGGGCAAAAGGCTCTTTTACAAAGGTTGCATTGGGTGTTACTATTTTGAAAGATTTTTTTGTAATTATTTTATTTACCATAACATTTGAAGTTGCAAATGTTTTAGTTAATGGACATGTGTTTAATACAGCTCAGGTATTTATGGTTTTTTTAGGTTTGGTAATGAGTTTCCTGGTTGGGATTGCTTACGGGAAACTATATGAAGTAATTTTTAGGATCAAAAAAAATGAGTGGTTTGACATATTAATTGTCCTTTTACTGGGTTGGTCAATGTTTCTTTTGTCTTCCGAAGTTGAAAAACTGACCAACAGCTTTTTCGGAATGACCATACATATCGAAGCTTTATTAATAGGGATTGTGGCAAGTTTTTACATTACGAATTTCTCCAGCCAAAGATTATTCCTGCAAAAGCTTGTTGAAAAATACGGCAATTATATTTATGTTATTTTCTTTACACTTATTGGTGCAACTTTATCTATTGATGTATTACTGAAATATTGGTTAATCGCTTTTTTCTTATTTGGTGTGAGGCTATTCGCAGTAATTATTGCATCGGTGTCGGGTAGCGCCATTTTAAAAGAAACTAAAAAAGAGGTATTACTTAGTTGGACGCCATATATTACTCAGGCAGGCGTAAGCCTTGGGTTGATAACGATTATTTCATCGCATTTTTTAAGCTTTGGGGTTGAATTTGAGGCCATTCTTGTAGCGGTAGTTGTTATAAATCAATTTGTTGGCCCGCCCTTGTTAAAGTTTGCCATTTTGAGGGTGGGCGAAGCCCATGTAAAATCTAAAAATTATACTTATGATTATCAACAAGATATAGTTATTTTTGGCATTGGTGGCAGAGCAATTATGCTTGCTAAAACTCTTTTGAACCAAGGCCTTTCTGTCAGGATAATTACCGACCAACAAGATGTTGATTTGTCAACTTGTACCGAAATATCTATTTTTAAAGTTGATAAAATTGATTATGAGACGCTTGAAAGCCTAAATTTCAGGAGTACTGACAGTGCAATCATTTTCCGGAGGGAAGAACAGGCTTTTGAAATTGGAGAATTAATTTACGAAAAATACGGGATTCCAAATGTGATAGTAGTACTCGAAAAACCTACAGACATCAGCAGATTTAAAGAAATCGGGGCAATAGCTGTAGCCCCCACTACTGCTTTGATAACTCTGTTGGCTAATTTCGTTAGGTCACCGCAGGCTACTCAGATATTACTCGGTATGCAACAAAGCAGTGAAACAGCCGATATTGAAGTTCTTGCCCCTGATATGCATGGCAGGACGCTTAGGGATATTAAACTGCCCTGGGGTATTCTTTTGATGTCAGTTACGCGCCATAATGATAGAATATTGCCTCATGGATATACACGTCTGCGTTTACACGACATTGTTACTGTTGTGGGATCGAAAGATCAAATTGAAATCGTCAGGACACAATTGCAGTATTAACCCAAACCCTTGGGTGATCATAAAAAAGCATAATGACAGAACCCCAAAACCACCACCGGCATACAAACACACAAGGGCTCATGAAAAAAACGGCAAGATTAAACTCGCCGTTTTTTTCATGAGATTCGATAATCAAATTTATTTAATCCCTGTTTCCTTTTTGATTTTCTTAGGAATGGCTTCCTTATTCACGACGATACCAATTGTTTGTAATTCTACAAAGGCCTTAGAAGCATAAAAATAGCCATCGTATTTTTGATGGGTTCCCCATGAATTTTTGATTTTATAAAAAACATTGCCTTTTTGGTCATGGGCAATTCCGACTATCAGCATACCATGATCATCGGTAACCGTGTAATTATCATAGCCTTTCTGACGCATTTCGGGAGTTACAGTAACTTCTTGTACAATAGAATCAAAGCTGTAAAGTTCTTTTTGCTTCTCTCGCCGACTCATGGCGTTCCATTTCGCCAGCTCGTTGCTATCCATTGTTGGTTCGTGATTGGGGATAATGGCGACCCCTTTCTTCCAATTAAAACCGCGATCGCTCACATCAGCACCCCAAGCGACGGTATATCCGTTATGTAAAGCATTGTTGATAATTTCCATCATTTCGTTCAATGGAATATTCATTGAAGAGGCCCACAACCAGTTATCGGGGATTGCCAGTGGAAAAGCTTTATAATATGGATGTGATGGAAAGGAAGTAAAGCCCTCAAAATTATCAGTATTTATCCCAAGCATATCGCGAAAAGTTTCCGGAGTATAACTTTTGCCATCGTAGGTAAATGATGTAGGCAATTCGCCCATATAAGCAGCCAACACTTTGTCAAATCCCTTATGCCAAACAGGAGTAAGCTTTTTGTTTTTGTTCATCACAATGGCATCTACATAATTTTTCAATACTGTATTTAACTCAGCCTGCTCGGGCAACTTAGTACCGTAATGCATGCCAGTGTACACCGATTCGGGAACGATACCATATTTCTTGATCACACGGAAGACATCGGCGGCTTCAGCCCCTTCGCCAAATCCCATTTTACCGTGTAAACGCACGTATTTTATGGCTTTATCAGAATAGGTGTGATTCACACAAAACATTTCCGACAGATTGTACTTTTTACCGGTGGTACGCAGCAATTCTGCCTCCACAAGTCCAATGGTAGAATAACTCCAGCAAGTACCTGAATGGTATTGGTTGTCCACAGCAGTGTGAGGCACCACAACATCATCAGTAAAATGATAGCCCTTTTCTTCTTTGACTTGCTTGTTGTTTTGAGCGAAGCCTTGAAAACTCAGCACAAACACTGCTACCATCAGCAATGGTAAGGATTTTAATTTCATAGGATGAATTTTTTAATTATAATAAAAAAGGCAGCCCTTTAATTAAGAAAGGCAGCCGATAAATTTTAGACATCAAATTTTATTCCCTGAGCAAGAGGCAGGTCAATACCGTAGTTTACCGTATTGGTTTGACGACGCATATACACTTTCCATGCATCCGAACCCGATTCACGACCGCCACCTGTGTCTTTTTCACCACCAAAGGCACCACCGATTTCAGCTCCGGAAGTTCCCAGGTTTACATTGGCAATACCACAATCGGAACCGGCATAAGACAGAAATGTCTCCGCTTCACGCATGTCCAGTGTAAAGCATGCTGATGAAAGCCCCTGAGGCACATCATTCTGGATTTCAATGGCATTGGTGATCTCTCCTTTGTATTTGATGAGATATACAATGGGTGCAAAAGTCTCTTCCTGCACAATTTTATATCTATTCTCAGCTTCCGCGATACATGGTACCACGTAATTTCCCGACTCGAAGCCTTTACCAGTCAGCACATCACCACCGAAGAGTATCTTCCCGCCTTCTTCTTCCACTTGTTTAACGGCATTGGAAAACAGTTCCACAGCAAAATGGTCAATGAGTGGGCCGACCAGATAATCTTCATCAAGGGGACTTCCGATACGCGGAACAACATTTTTGTAAGCGGCGATAAACTTATCGCGAACATCATCGTAAATATCCTCATGAATAATCACCCTACGGGTGCTGGTGCATCTTTGTCCGGCAGTACCTACGGTACCGAAGACAGTAGACATCACTGCCATCTGAATGTCGGCACTGGGCGCAATAATCACCGCATTGTTACCCCCTAATTCAAGTATGGTTTTGCCCAGGCGTTTGCCAACAATACCGCCTACACGTTTTCCAACAGCGGTTGATCCGGTTACTGAAAGCAGACGGACTCTTTTATCACCCAGGAAATTATCGCCCATGACCGATGATCTGGCAATCACTAAATTAAATACCCCCTCGGGAACATTATTTTCTTTCAGAACATCACCAATAATACGCTGAGTGGCAATGGCTGTGAGGGGAGTTTTGGAAGAAGGTTTCCAAACAATCACATCTCCGGCTACAATGGCCAGTGCAGAATTCCATGCCCATACAGCTACAGGGAAATTATAGGAAGTTACCAAGCCAACTATGCCCAGGGGATGGTATTGTTCAGAAAGACGGTGATTCACCCTTTCCGACTGCAGGTTTACCCCGTTGATCAGCCTGGACTGACCCACTGCAAAATCACAGATATCAATCATTTCCTGAACCTCGCCCAAGCCTTCCTGATAAATTTTCCCCATCTCAAGGCTTACCAATGCGCCCAGGTATTCTTTATTTTCACGCAGTGCCAAACCTATTTTCCGAACCAGTTCGCCACGGATAGGAGCCGGTACTTTACGCCATTCCTTAAAAGCCTTTTCTGCCTTTTGAATTACATTTTCGTAGTCTTCCAAGGTAGCATTGTTAACTTTTGCAATTTCCTTTTCATCAATGGGAGAGACAGACACGGTGACATCTCCTTTGGTTTCTATCCAATGGGTTCCGGTACAAACTCCCGGATTCACGGCTTTGATTCCCAGTTTTTCGAGAATCTCACTTTTATCATGTTTAATGCTCATAGAATTTTATTTTTCGGATTCGAAGTTTTTTGTGGCACAAAGGTAAAAAATCCCCTTTTGTAAACCATGGAATACCTTGTTTATATAACTGTAAATACACCAAAATAAGTGAAACACTTATGGTTTTGCAGAATGGATGGAGATAATTCCGGTGATTTATTATTCAGTGAAAAGAAAGCTTAAATAACCTCAGCAACCACGAAAGTACTTCCCCCCACAAAAACCAAGTCATCTGCTCCGGCAGCGTTCACTGCTGATCGATAAGCATGCATCACCGAGGGATAAACACGCCCGTTGAGGCCTGTTTTAAAGGCCTTTTCTTTTAGTGCTTCAGCATTCAATGCACGTGGCACTCCGGCCTGACAGAAATAATAAGTAGCTTGCTTAGGCAAAAGGGTCAGCACTTCTTCATGATTTTTATCGGAAACCATTCCTAAAACAAAATGAAGCTGCTGGTAACTCATCCCTTGCAATTGGTTTACTACCGCTTTAATTCCTTCTATATTATGACCATTGTCGGCGATAGTCAACGGATTGGTACTCAACACCTGCCAACGCCCTTCAAGACCGGTATTTTTTACTGTATTTTCAAATCCCTCCCTGAAAGTCTCCTTATCAATCACTATCTCACCAGATTCACACAAGGTCTGTATTCCCTGAAAAGCAGTGGCGATATTCTCACGTTGATAATCCCCCAACAGAGGGCTGTTTACATTTTCAAAAAAAAGTTCATTATCATACCAAATATCATAGTGCTTTTCCAGTGCTCCCAACATCTGAATTGGCTTTATTTCAAAGTGATCTTCTGCAAAAGTCAAAGGACTTTGATGTTCTGTGGCCACTTTCTCAAAAACCGAAGTGGTCTCATGCTGCTTGCGGCCGATAATGACCGGAACATTATTTTTTATGATACCGGCTTTCTCTCCTGCAATTGCTGAAAGGCTATTCCCCAGAAATTGGGTATGGTCAAAATCGATATGGGTAATGATTGATAAGTAGGGATCTGAAATATTTGTGGAGTCGAGCCTACCGCCCATACCGGTCTCCAACACCGCCACATCCACCTGCTGGTGAGCAAAATATTCATAGGCCATACCAACAGTCATTTCAAAAAAAGAAGGTTGAATCCGCTGAAAATCAGTTTGGTACTTTTCTACAAAATGCACCACTGATTCTTGAGGAATCCATTGCCCGTTGACACGGATTCGCTCCCTGAAATCGCGCAAATGAGGTGAAGTATATAAACCGGTTTTGTAACCTGCTTGTTGCAAAATGGAAGCAATGATATGCGACACACTGCCCTTGCCGTTGGTCCCGGCAATGTGTATCACTTTAAATTGCTCTTCAGGATGTCCCATGACTTCTAACAATGCCCGGGTATTGGCCAGATCGGCTTTGTATGCAGGCTGCCCCTGCCTTTGATACATGGGCAGGTGCGCAAAAAGCCATTCAATGGTATCACGATAGTTCATGGAACAAAATTAGCGACTTTCCGCTGATATTGATTCACGCATGAAAAAAGAAATAAAATCCTCCCGTTTACTTTTTTAGGATAAAATGATAGGTTATGGTTCCTATTTGTTCTGCCGGAGCACCGGGATCGCTGCTAAAGCTTGAGTTGAGGGCAGCGCGAACGGCCATATTTCGCAAATTCTTATCTACTACGGTAGTTCCTTTGGCATATACCTTCGCATCAACAACTCCACCTTTGGGGCTCACCCAGATTTTAACCACTACGGTTCCCTGTTCGTTAAAACTTGAAGAAGGTTTATCGAGAAAGCGGGCTCCACGATCCCCTAAATTATACGAAATCCCATGACCTTCACCTCCTTTACCTGTATAGGATTTGCTCTTTTCAAAACCTTTCGGCTTTCCTTGATCGCCTGGCCCCTGGCTTATTCCTTGTCCCTGATTTTTTTCACCAGCTGGCACCTTAAAAAGAGCCCGTTGATTCACCACCGGTTTGGGGGCTTCAATTACTTTCTTTACTACTTTTTCTTTGGGTTTTTCCGCTTTTTTCTCAACCGGTTTCTCTTTAACAACTATAATCTTTTTTTTAACAAGCTTAGGTTTTGGCTTGATCGGTTTTGCTTTTTTCTTTACCAATGAAGGTGCTTCTTCAGTATCCTGAGTCAGGATTTTAGTTTTGGCAGTTTTAGGTGCCGGCTTTGGTTCAGGAGTATTCTGCACCACTTTTTCCTCCTTTTTTACTATGGGTTTCGCAATTGGGATTTGTTTAGCCAGCATACCTGCTCCCTGGTCGGCGTATCCCAGATTTACTTCCACGCCCTGTTCCCCCGGCAAGGGCAAAGGTGTCCGTAAAGCCAGAAACATCAAGGCAAGGATCAGTAATCCGTGGAACAAAATAGTTCCAATAAGTGCTTTTCGGTTATTTTTATCCAAATGCATAGATCTATTTCGGGTTCTTTAGGAGCTGGGCCTTGTGGCTAAAATAATTTTATGCTTGCTATGATACTCGTTGTTAATTTGATTTACAACGTCAATCACACTGACTATATCTTGTACAGGAACTGTTTTATCGGCTCGTAATACGATGGTCGCTTCTTTTTGCTGATCAATTTTACTCAATAATGCCTGTTTGAGCGTAGCTTCAGAAATCGGTTTGTCTTCCAAAAAAAACTTTCGGGAAGCATTGATATAAACCGTCACGGACTGTTTGGCCATGGTTTTGCTATGGCTGCTGGGCAACAACAATTTAATGGCATTGGGAGCCACCAAAGTAGAAGTCAGCATAAAAAAGATGAGCAACAAAAATACCAAATCAGACATGGAGGCCATGCTAAAATTGGTGTCGATTTTATTTCGGGTTTCTATGGCCATGGTTTAATCATATAGTTTCGTGAAACATACTTCTCGAAAATAAAGCTTCCTTTCCGAGTTCTCTTATAAGCAAATTTACTTATTTGGCAGGCTGATGCAAAAGATCCATAAAATCGGAAGTGTTAATTTCGAGGATATAAACCACTTTTTGTATTCGAGCTACCAAAATATTATAAAAAATGTAAGCCATGATTCCCACCACAAGACCACCAACTGTTGTAATCATGGCCTGGTAAATTCCCCCGGAAAGCAACTGGATATTGATGTTATTACCGGCCATCGACATATCATAAAAAGCCCTTATCATGCCTATCACAGTCCCCAGAAAACCAAGCATGGGCGCGGCTCCAGCAATGGTGGCAAGAGCTGCTACATTCTTTTCCAGCTTGGCAATTTCCAACTTTCCCACATTTTCGATGGCTGCATTGATATCATTCAGCGGTTTACCCAATCGTAGTAATCCTTTTTCTATCATACGCCCAATGGGGGAAGTATTGGTTAGGCATAAAGATTTAGCCGAATCCAATTTCCCATCCAGAATAAAGTTGCGTATGTTGTCCATAAAACTTTTGTCTTCTTTCCCCGCTTTATTGATGACGAAATACCGCTCCAAGAAAATATAGACTGCAATCACTGAAAGCAAGCCCAGAATGGCCATAATCCATCCGCCTTTTATTAACAAATTGATAACCGGGAGGCTTACTTCCCCTTTGTCGGCCACGGCGCCCATTAGCTGAGCTGTTTCGTGCAATTGAAGGATAATAGCTGTTGTCATAAAAATAGGTATTTTAAAAAACAAAAATAAAAGGAAGACAGGACTCTTCAGTTTAATTGTGATGATCTTTTAAACATCATACTGTTGAATAACTGCAAAACAGCGAAATTAGTATGCCTGGAGCGATTCAAAATTAAAATTTAAGCATTCACCGGAAATTTTCAGCTTAAACCCAATATATTGGAACGAAATGGCCATAACTTAAATCTTTCCTTATTTTTGTCAACAAATTTTCAAAAAAACATCAAAAGACATGTTTAGTTTTTCCTTAATGTTGGTAGTATTCGTACTCGGTTATACTGCTATTGCCCTTGAGCACCCACTTAAAGTTGATAAAGCGGCTTCTGCTTTATTGTTAGGCGTATTAGTTTGGGTTGTTTTTGCTTTGGATTCCACCAAAATTATCTCACTGGGTTTTAGTGATGCCTGGATGAAATTCCAACATAGCAATCAGTTATTGGATTTCAAGACCTCCCATCCGGGAGCCGGTTTGACAGAACAAATCAGGTATTTTATTGCCGATAATCAAATTGTTGAGCATTTAGGTAATATCAGTGAAATCTTATTCTTTCTGCTTGGCGCGATGACTATTGTCGAGACTGTTGACCAACATCAGGGCTTTAAACTGATAACCGACCGGATTACGACAACCAGTAAGATAAAACTTTTGTGGATTATCAGTATCCTTACTTTTTTCATGTCGGCAATCTTAGACAACCTTACGACTACCATTGTAATTGTGACCTTGTTGAATAAGTTGGTTTATGATAAAAAAACAAGATGGTTTTTTGCCAGCATGGTGGTTATCGCGGCTAATGCCGGAGGTGCTTTCTCGCCAATAGGTGACGTTACAACCATTATGCTTTGGATTGGCGGACAAGTAACCGCTGGCAATATTATTGCCATGGTATTTGTGCCCAGTTTATTTAATATGCTCTTCCCCCTTGCCATTGTTTCGATCTATATGAAAGGAACTGTTGAAAGACCTGTTTTAAGTGCAGATGATATGCGGGAATTCACCACAGCCGGTGAGCGCAAGCTAATGTTGTTTATGGGTGTAGGCGCATTAATGTTTGTGCCCATCTTTAAAACAGTTACTCATCTTCCTCCATACATGGGCATGTTGTTCGGATTGGGTATTCTTTGGTTGACCACCGAAATTCTTCATAAAAATAAAACGGCTGAAGACCGGAGAAAGCTCACGGTTGTTGGCGTATTGAGAAAAGTAGATATTCCAACCATCTTTTTCTTCCTTGGTATTTTATCCGCTGTGGCCGCCTTAGAGACCGCGGGTCAATTAGCCTTGGCCAGCCACTGGTTAGATCAAAACGTTCATAGCATTTACGGTATTAATGGTGCCATCGGCCTCCTTTCGTCCATTGTGGATAATGTTCCACTTACTGCCGGTGCCATGGGGATGTATCCTATTTTGACCCATGCCATGGCAGCCGCTTCTGCAGAACCCGCTTATTTACATCATTTTGTACAGGATGGTGCCTTTTGGGAATTGCTGGCTTATGCCGCAGGTACCGGTGGAAGTATTCTGATTATTGGCTCTGCAGCCGGTGTTGCCGCCATGGCATTGGAAAAAATCGATTTCATTTGGTATATGAAAAAAATCAGCTGGTTAGCATTGGTTGGCTATATTGGGGGTATTCTGATTTATTGGTTACAGGATATAATCTTGTTCCACATGTAGTGTTACAGCATGCATAAAAAGCAAGAAATAATAAGTATTATATCGATTGTTACTTATTCGGAAAGTATATAAATTCTTGAAGTTTTCGCTTATTTAGTTATAGAAACTGCTATTTTTCCAAAGTTATTTTAAATTCGCAGCCGAAAAACGTTTAAAAATCAATCCGACATGTTTGTACTTATTTTAATGCTGGTCGTATTTATCCTTGGATATATTGCGATAGCCATGGAAGGTCCATTAAAGGTAAACAAAGCCGCTTCAGCATTGTTTTTAGGGGTAATTATTTGGGTGATATACATTTACGGCTTACCTAATGTGCTTGAACTTGGGTACAGTCCATCGTGGTTACATTTTTTGAAGAGTTCTGAATTGGCTGATTTTAAGAGCAAATATCCCGATGCCGGTTTAATCGGCCAAATGAAATATTTTGTCACTACGCATGAAGTAATCGATCATTTGGGAACCCTATCTGAAATCTTATTCTTTCTGCTTGGTGCCATGACCATTGTGGAAACGGTGGATCAGCATGAAGGCTTCAGGGTAATTACCGACAAAATAAAAACCACCAATAAAGTTAAGTTGCTTTGGATTTTGGCTACCATTACATTTTTCCTTTCAGGAGTTTTGGATAATATGACCACTACCATTGTAATGATCGCCCTGCTTCGAAAATTAATTGACGACAAAAAGACCCGTTGGTTTTTTGCCAGTATCATTGTTATTGCAGCCAATGCCGGGGGAGCATTTACGCCCATCGGAGATGTTACAACCATCATGCTGTGGATCGGTGGACAAATAACCGCTATCGATATTATGGGTATGGTATTTTTGCCCAGTGTTATCAGCCTGGTGATTCCATTGGCCATCATTTCTTTATACATTAAAGGTGAGGTTCAAAAACCGGAGAACACTGCTGATGAAGCCAGCCATGAAAAAGGAATTCGCTTTCTTATGTTGGCAATGGGTATCGGCGGCTTGATCTTTGTTCCCATATTTAAGGAATTAACCGACCTTCCTCCTTATATGGGGATGTTGCTCAGTTTAAGTGTGATATGGATCACTACCGAGATCATTCATAAAGATTCTCCCGAGACACACAAAAGGAAATTTACTGTAATTGGGATCTTAAAAAAGGTAGATATTCCAACCATATTGTTTTACTTGGGTATTCTGTCTGCAGTCGCTGCCTTGGAATCGGCAGGCCACCTGCAAATTATGGCCGAATATTTAGATAAACATCTTCACAATATATACTTGATTAATGGGGCTATCGGACTGTTGTCATCTATTGTTGACAATGTGCCCATAGTGGCAGCTTCCATGGGAATGTACCCCATAATGACGCATACTTTGGTGCAGGCCTCGGCTGAGCCCGCCTTTATGCATCATTTTATTCAAAATGGAGCCTTTTGGGAATTATTGGCTTATGCAGCAGGTACAGGAGGTAGTATTTTAATTATCGGATCTGCTGCCGGTGTAGTGGCAATGGCCTTAGAAAAAATTGATTTTATCTGGTATATGAAGAAAATCGCCTGGTTGGCATTACTGGGTTATATTGCCGGTATTGTTACTTACTGGTTACAAAACACCTTGATTTTTCATCATTAGGAATATTAACAGGTTTCCTAAAGTTTAAAAAAATGGCAAGCCGAAAGACTTGCTTTTTTTTGTAGCTAAATTAAGAAAGCACTAACAAAATGGTTTATTAAATCCGTTAATTTTTCCTTGATTAGATGCCAAATTGTGAAATTTTGATAATTTCAGAAACCCGGCAAGTATATTAATTATTTTTACACCTATTAATGATCCAATTCCTGGCATTAATTGTCAAAATAATGAAATATTTCAAAAGAAAAAGCATAAAATAATGGAGAATATCGTAATCACCACGATTGAGATCATCAAATTGAACCTGCCCTATAAAGAACCCTTTGTTATTTCATTAGGTGTAATTGAAAGTGCCACAAATGTAGTTGTTAAAATTCATACAAACAGCGAGTTAACAGGTATGGGCGAGTGCGCTCCTTTTATGACTATTGTTGGCGAAACGCAGGAAACCGTATTCGAATTATCAAAACAGATGGCCAAATTGTTGAAAGGAAAAGATCCTTTTGCCATTGAAGACAGACTGACTGAAATCGACAGGGCTGTAGCTGGAAATTACACCATGAAAAGTGCCTTCGATATGGCGCTCTACGATTTATTGGCTAAAAAAGCCCAATTACCTTTGTACAAGCTTCTTGGTGGAAGTAACACGCGCGAAATTTATACCGACATGACCATCAGTATTGGTTCGCCCGAGAAAGTAGCCAATGATGCTTTAGCGTTCCAAAAAGCAGGATTCCCTGCGATAAAAGTAAAATTAGGCACCAAAACGAAAGACGATGTGGCCAGAATAAAAGCCATCAGAGAAGCTGTTGGTGAAGATTATCCCATCAGGATTGACGCCAATCAGGGATGGGATACCATTACGGCCATAAACACCTTGCAGGCATTGGGCAAATACAATATTGAACATTGTGAAGAACCGATTCCGAAATGGAATAACAAAGATCTTGTAAAAGTCAGAGAAAACAGCCCCATTCCCATCATGGCTGATGAATCTGTTTTTGACCATCATGATGCGTTTAAGCTGGCAAGTATGGGTGCTTGTGATTTTTTTAATATCAAATTTTCAAAATCGGGCGGCATTCATAATGCACTTAAAATTAACGCAATAGCCGAGGCCAGCGGCATCAAATGTCAGGTTGGCTGTATGTCAGAATCCCGATTTGCCTTAACCGCTTTGATGCACTTTGTGCTATCCAGCAAAAACATTGTTCATTACGATATGGACTCTTCTTTGATGTTGGCTGAAGATCCTGTGACTGGCGGTATTCAGTATCAGGGAAAAGGCAAATGGATACTTGAAGAGGCCATTGGCATTGGTGCCGATTTTAAAGAAGAAGTTTTACACAGCATGGAAAGCGTAACAATTTAATAATCATCATAATGCCAACAAAAACCCAAAAACCGAAAGAGAGTCCGTTCAAGCATATCATGGACAGCAAAGTCGGGACGGTGACAAGTCTCAACGGGGAAAATTATTTATATTTTGCCGGAACCGGATATTTTCAGTTGCAGTCGCATCCTGAGATGATTAAGGCTGCCGTTGATGCCACCTTGAAGTTTGGAATTGGAAGTGCTACTTCGCGAACCATTAGCGGAACCACTCATCTTTTATTAAAACTTGAGGAAAAAATTGCAGACTTTTTTGGAACAGAAGATGCCGCGTATCTGCCCTCAGGATATCTTAGCAATATTGCAGGCTTTCAGGCACTTGAAAAATTAGGAATCTATGACATCATATTCATTGACGAAAGTGCTCATTACTCTAACACAAGCGGGGCTCTTGTTAGCGGAAAAAAGGTGATCACATTTAAACATCGCGATTCAAATGACTTGAGAGATAAAATTAAAAAGTTCCTGAAAAATGGTGAAAAGCCCCTGATTGCATCCGATGGCTTATTCCCCACCTGGGCTGAGTTGGCTCCTGTAGTAGAATATTTAAACATCGCAGAAGAATTTAATGGTGCAGTTTGGGTTGACGATTCACACGCTGTTGGAATATTAGGAGAAAATGGCAGGGGTGTTTATGAGTACTTTCATTTAGCGTCTGAAAGACTATTTATGGGTGCCACTTTGTCCAAAGCTTTTGGTGCTTACGGCGGTTTTGTCGCCGGTAATTCAAAATTTATTACTGCCGTAAAATCGGGAAATGTAATGACCGGCACCAACTCGCCACCCAATGCCATGGTTTCGGCAGCACTTAAAGGCCTGGAAATCGTAAAAAACAAGCCGGAGATTCGAAGGAGATTATGGGACAATGCTGCCTATTTAAAAAAAGGAATTAAGAGTTTAGGGCTGGCTGTTGCTGATAATTATTTGCCTATAGTAACTTTTACGCTTGGAAGCAGCGAGAAAATGAAACAGATCCATCAGGACTTAATGGATAAAGGGGTTTACATTCAATTTGTAAAATATGTAGGCAGCGGAGAAGCGGGGGTGTTACGCATGGTCGTCACATCATCGCACACCAAAGAACAAATTGATTTTTTAATTTCTTCTTTAAAAGCATTGATTTGAGGTGGGACTAATGCATAAGATAGCCCAATATCAAATATAAAACAGCGGTAATACCTCCAATAAAAAGAGCATAGGGCAGTTGAGTATTGACATGGTCGATATGGTCGGATGCAGAGGCCATTGAAGATATTATTGTAGTATCAGAAATCGGAGAACAATGATCGCCGAAAACACCACCGCCAATTGTAGCAGCAACAACAAGGTATAGATTTGCCCCTTGCGCATTGGCCATTGGAACGGCTATGGCCATCATAATAGCAAATGTCCCCCACGAAGTACCCGTCGAAAAAGCAATAAATGCGCTGATTATGAACAAGATAAATGGGAGCAATTGGGGAGTCAACCATGCTTTGGTTTGAGTGGCTACATAAATGCCCGTTCCTAATTTATTGCTCACATCGCTTATTGAAAAAGCCAGCATCATTAATAAAGCCAAGGGCATCAGTTCGCTAATTCCTTTTAGCGTCAGCTCAATCATCTCCTTCATTTTCATGATTTTCTGACTACGATATAGCACCATCGCCACCAAAATAGAGGTAACCACAGAGTACAAAACGGCTGAAGATCCAACACCAACGCCAATGGCTTTAACCAGATGATCAAACAGTCCATTTGCACCTCCCACCTTGGCCCAACCTGTATAGATCAAATATACCGGCATCATCATCACCATGGTCAAGATTGGGATGTACATATTAAAAGCCCTTAATTTTATGCCGGGTTTTGATTTAAGCGAAGTAATCGTATCCGAAATCAAGGGGTGAGCGTTATCGTTCAGCAACTTACCGGTTTCTCTAGTCCTCTTTTCAGCTTTTGCCATCGAACCAAAATCTTTCTTGCTGATAATGATTACAAAGACCAATAGAATGGTCAGGATAGGATAAAAATCATAAACCAAGGCATGGCCCAACACCGACATTGGGTTTTTTACGCCTTGTGCAAGCAAAAGCCCCATGATAAAAGCTCCCCACGCGTTAAAAGGAATCAGGATGGATGAAGGAGCCGAACTTGAGTCAGCAATATAAGCCAGTTTCTCCCTTGGAATTTTCAACTTATCGAACAAAGGCCGGTAAAGCGTACCGACCGTGAGTGAACTGATACTTGTTTCCACAAAAAGCAGAACGCCTGTTGTCACGGCCAGTAATTGTACAAACATCCGGCTTTGGATATTTCGTTTGCTTTCCACACGATCGATAAACCTACTGATTCCGACCATAAACCCCTCAACACCACCTGAATACTGTATAAATAGCAACAAGGCTCCAACCAAAGCACTAAACATGATTACTCGGGTATTGCCAGGCGATTTAAAAACATTCACAAAAGCTTCTAAGGTTGCAAAAGTTCCTGTAACAACATTCCAGTGATTAATAATCAACCAGCCCAGCCATGTTCCAAAAATGAGTGCAGCATATACCTGTTTAGTCCTCAACGCGAGAAGAATCGCTAAAATAGGAGGTAAAATAGAAAGGATTCCGTAATCGCTCATGCTTAATTTTTAAAATTCAATCAATGTGCCCTAAAAATAAAAAACTACCTCGCAGCAGAGCTGACGAGGTATTAACTGAAAACATTTTTCTATCGCAGCAGAGCTGCGGGGAATTAAACCCAAAGAGATTAAACTCATTCATCCCGATACGCTCCGCTATCGGGATTCGTTCAACTTACAAAGTTCAATTCGCTTCGCTTTTGAACTTTGAGTTTCACGAATAAACTTCATCAATCCCTGATATCCTAATAAGGAAAGAATATCTATAAGCCCCTAAAACAAAAGGGCTTCCCCCCTATGGCAAATATAACAATCTTTCCCTAAGCACCCCACAATCTACCTGTCAATTTTTAATCGAATTCTTCAAATAATATCCAAATCAAGCCTGAATATCAACTGTATATATCTATATTTACATAATCAATAAAAAAAGACAAAACAATGCGAAAATTTTTACTTTTCTTGGTGGTAGGTCTTGTTTTTAGTACGGAGTTTGTTCAAGCCAGAAAGCTTCAAAAACGACATCATATCGTAAATAAAGTGTTAGCCGAGATAAAAAAGGATAATGATTTTAAAAATGCCGGTTTTGGATTTTTGGCCATTGATGCGAAAACAGGCCAAATCATTTCGTCCTATAATGCAGATATGGCATTAAGGCCTGCATCCAATCAGAAATTAATATCAACCGCAAGTGTCCTTGAATTATATGGCCCTGATTATAAGTTCGAAACAAAACTGGAATACACCGGCGATATTGATACTGTGGCTCATATTCTTCATGGCAACATCATTATAAAAGGTGGCGGAGACCCCACCTTAGGCTCAAAATATTTTGACCAAACGAAAGACAATCAGTTTCTTACGCAATGGACAGCAGCTATAAAAAACCTGCACATCGATTCCATAGCCGGGGCTGTAATTGCCGATGCCGGCATTTTCAGCAGAGATATTGTGCCTGTATCCTGGTCGTGGACAAATATGGGGAATTACTATGGTGCCGGTGCTTGCGGACTCTCCATTGATGATGATTATTACACCATTTATTATAATACCGACAGCACAATTGGTGACACCGCGGAAATCGTAAAAACCGTTCCGGAAGTTCCTTATTTGATTTTTGATAATGGCGTGGTTGCTGATACAGTTTCCAAAGATAAATCGAGTATCCTTGGCGCTCCCTATTGTAATACACGCTATTTGAGGGGAGAACTTCCACTTGGCAAAACCAGTTTTGCCGTAAAAGGCTCCTTGCCCGACCCTGCCTATTTTGCTGCCTATGAATTAGAAAGAACGTTGCGGGAAAATGGTATTAAAATAAAAGACAAACCATCGAGCATACGCATACTTACAATTAGCGGTAAACGCATCAGCGTAGATCAAACAGAGATCACCTCAACTTACTCGCCGCCTCTTTCGAAGATCGTAGAACAAACCAATATTCACAGCATTAATTTATTTGCCGAACACTTTTTAGATCAGTGCGGATTGAAACTCATCGGTAAGGCTGAAACTGAACTTGATGCCAAGGCCATCATGGATTTCTGGAAAGAAAAAGGCATGGACATACAAGGGATGGCGCTAACCGACGGAAGCGGTCTATCGCAATACGATGCAGTTACGCCCCGCCAGATGGTATTTTTGTTGAATTACATGAAAAAAAACAGTCCCTATTTTGATATTTATTACAATTCTCTTCCGGTAGCTGGTCAGGATGGAAAGCTGGGAGGAACCCTGGAAGGCATGTTTAAGGGAAGTCCTGCCGAAGGTAATCTCAGCGCTAAAAGCGGAACTATAGATCGCGTGAAAGCCTATACTGGATTTGTCAAATCAATATCCGGACGTGAGATTATTTTCTCCATGATAGCCAACAGTTTTAGTTGCACTTCAAAAGAAGCCAGTGCGAAACTTGAAAAATTAATGATTGCCATGAGTGAACTTAGGAAGTAGGGGCAGCCGGAAAATTATTTAAAACCATGGGGTCGTTATATCTAAAATCGTGAATCTGCCTTTCGCAAAGAGCTTGCCCTTCAGACACAGCCTTTTCCAATAATTTCAACACCCTTCTATCAGCATTAAATTTTGCATTTATACCCGTGGGAATCGTCATAATGGTTTTTATATGCCCAAAAGGAAATCCATAGGCAACAGGAATATCCAGGGGTTTTAGTATGTCGCTTATGGCTTGCTTCAACGTTAATGTTGGCTTATCATTAATATTGCACTTAAAAAAGACACCTAAAACAATAGCATTTGCACTTCTAAGATTTGTCGCCTGGACAAGCTGAGTCAGCATACGGTCAAGCCGGTAAGTTTTTTCTTCAACTTCTTCAAGAAAGACAATTTTATTTTCAAAATCAGGCTCAAATTTGCTGCCGGCCATTGAAGCCAACACACTCACATTTCCGCCAATAAGTTCGCCCTTAGCCTTACCACCGGTGATGGTATAAAAATCGAATTCCGGATCATCCTCAGTATTTTCTTCTCTCAGATACGGATATTTATATTGTGATTTGGGATTTACAAGCACATTTTCAAACGACTTAAATGTATAATCGTTAAAATGAGAAATGCCAAGAGGCCCGTGAAAACAAACCAAACCTGTTCTATCAAAAATGGAAGTCAGCAAAGCAGTAATATCACTATAACCCAAAAAGATTTTAGGATTCGCTTTGATTTGGTCAAAATCCAATAGGTCAAGGATTCTGATGGAGCCATACCCCCCTCTAACACAAATTATTGCATCCACATCTTTATTAGTAAACATATGCATCAACTCATCCGCCCTTTCCTGATCAGTTCCTGCAAAATAGCCATATTTAGATAATACCGATGGCTTATAATAGGTTTTATAGCCCATGCCTTCCAGCTTCTCGACAGTCTCTTTCAGCTGCTCTTCAGTAATGGGGCTACCCGGTGTAATCAATCCAATAAGGTCACCTTGTTCTAGACGCTTGGGGAAAATTCTCTCGGACTTTACCTTTAGCAAATTAGTAGTTTGAGAAAAAACATTTAGGCTGGGCATTGCTGAGAAAGCTCCGAGCACCGCCATGCTTTTAAGAAAATTTCTTCTGTTTGGCATGCTATCATTATTTGAAGTTGAATGAATCTTTGTGAAAAATTTATAGAAGGGCAGATCTCCTATTCTACCACCATAGCTAAGCAAAATAAAAAAGAATGATACAAGATTTTGAGGTTGAATTTTCTTGTATCATTCTTTTTTTTAAAGCTAAATTAATAATTAAATTTTTCTTATTGCGCCCACCAAACGGGATCGGTAGGTGATTTTTTGTTCGCACTCACATTATCCGGATTTCTTGATTCTTCAGTTGAAGGATAAGTTGCCCGCACAATCCATTTACCGGGAAAGATACCGGTAGCATTATCTGCTGGTAATGTCATGCCTTTAAACACATCTGTTGAGTAATCATATCTCCTCAAATCAACAAAAGTTTCAGGATTTAAGAAATTAGCGATGTATTTTTCTTTCATGATGTTTTGCAACTTCAAATTAGCGGCCCCAACACCAACTGAAGGATCGGCAACATAGTCAGCAGAAGAAACGCCTAATTTATCCATATTAGCTTCTATACCATCAAGATAAGCAGCATATCCGTCAGCGGTTGTCCCGACACTTGTTGTAGTACCGCCATTGGCCAGGAACGCAGCTTCAGCTTTAATAAACAGTGCTTCAGCATAGGAGATCACCACAATAGGAGAAGCCGGGCTTGTATAAAAACCCTCTTCTTTGAAGTCGGTATTTGCGGATGTGGTACCATCACCTGTCACACCATTGCCACCGCTAACATAACCTTTATAGTCGTTGGTGCCGTCATCGGTTTGTGCATAAACGGGCAAACGTGGATCCATAGTAACCACACCCCCGGTAAAGGGATAAGCAGTTCCATCCATATAGCTAACGAGTTGATAACAAATATTATCATGATCGTTTCCTGTTCGCTTGGCTAATACTTCGCGGGAATACCAAGGATTAATCAATTTTTCAGTATAACCCATTTGAAAATCATCAGCATTGGAGCTAAATCCCTTAGCAATTGCCGTCAAGGCATCATTTGCAGCCTTCACCGCCCCATTTTTCTTAATCAAATGCAATTCATACCTGGCTTTTAGTGTGTAAGCAGCTCTAAGCCATTTGTTCAAGTCTCCTCTATAAACCAAATCTGAGGTTGCTGTGGGTTCAAACCCGGAATCATCAGGGCCTTCCAGCTCAGAAATGGCACTATCTAACAGACCAAAAATATCAGTATAGATAGCCTGTTGTGTATCATAAGCAGGAGTTACATCAGCCGAACCTTGAGAAGCTTGAGAATAAGGGATATTCTCCCAGCTATCCGTAGCAATGCCAAGATTAATTGCTGTCAATATTTGCGCGATTGCATCGAAATGCTTGGCGTTCAATGCTTTAGCTTTCGAGCGGATCACTTTTAAGTTGGGCAAGGCATATAAATATATGTCGCTCCAGGTACCTGAAATGGAAGTTGCACCCGCTGCCGTACCTCCGTTTCCGGTAAAGTTCTGATTATAATTTCCGAAAGATCTTTCGGCCCAATACTGTGCACTCACGGTATGGTAAATAACAGGACCCAGTAAGTCATTCATGCTCAACTGATCTACACTTGCAGAACCAGATGGAGTATTGACGTCAAAATAGCTCTTACTACAGCCTGAAAAGGCGATGAGTAAGACGAAAATGATTGTTTTTAGTGTATTTTTCATATTTATAGTCTTTTAAAATCCAAATTTAACACCAAAAGAATAGCTTTGGCTTAATGGAACCGTTAAACCTGTATAACCGTATATATTACTACCAGCACTAAATGAATTACTCTCAGGATCGAATCCCTTAAATGGTGTCCAAAGTATGATGTTATGTGCATTGGCAAAAATTGATAATCTGTCAAGATGCGCTTTTTTGACAAACCTACCCGTAAAGTTGTATGATAAGCTTATCGTTCTTAGCTTGATCCAGGAAGCGTCTTGTAACAATACTTGTGCAGCAGTGTTATAATGGGCCCAATCTCTATAGTAATTGTTACCCGAAATCATTAAAGGGGTAGTATTTTGAACATAACCGCCATGGCCGTCATCCATCATACCACTTAAAACACGGGTCTGATCACGAAATTCAGTTTCCAGTAAATTACCGTTTCTCAATGCATTTCTATACCCCCTGTCATATACGTCACCACCTTTTTTCCATTCGATTAAAAAGCTAAAAGATAGGTTTTTCCAGGAAATAATATTATCTATAGATGTTACAAAATCAGGAAAAGCATTTCCCACTTTGACCATTTGATTGGTACCGGTATAGTATTCCCCCTTATTATCCGATCCGGTAACAACCCATTTTCCATCAGGGCCCACGTAACGTTCTCCATTAGCAACTGTTTGGAAAACCCAACCATACAAAGTTCCTAATGCATCACCTACTTTTGCTTTTGAAGTAATTAAGTCGCTATGGAAGATAATTTGAGTAAGATCCTTGGGTAAAGCAGTAATTTTACCGCCATTTTTTGACCAGTTTACAATTGCCTGCCAGCGTATTTTAGAATTTCTAATAATGTCTCCGGAAATCGTCAATTCCTGACCCCAGGTTTTATAGTTACCCGCATTTCTGGTAATACCTGATAATCCGGAAGAATAAGCAGATCCAACAGTGAAGATTTGATTGTTTACATTGGTAGAATAATAAGTATAGTCAACACTTAAACGGTTTTTAAAGAAGTGTAAATTAGTACCAAATGCAAAACTATTATCTCGTTCAGGAATAATATTTGGATCACCTAAAGCAGTACTTGACCGGTAGCCACCTACTCCGTTGAAAGGGAAGTTGGGTTCCGGGATAAAATAATGGCCTACCAGGCCAAATCCGGGGCCTTTACCCACCTGCGCCCATGATATTCTAACTTTACCAAAAGTAAATATATTGCTTTGTTTAAATATATCTTTGGTAAATACATAAGACAGGCCTACTGAAGGATAAAAGAACGATCTATTGCCTTGGGGTAAAGTCGAAACCCAGTCATTTCTACCCGTTACAGATAAGTATAACTTTCTTTTATAACCAAGTCTAAAATCGCCAAATACACCCACATTTCTTAATCGAATAAGGCTTTTATCCGCAAAAGTATTTAAGGTATTGCTCAAATCATTGATGCCGGGAACATTTAAATTCTCACCTCTTATCATGGAATAATCTCTTCTGGTATCTGAAACCTGGTTTCCCAGCGTTAAAGTGGTATTGAAATCCTTATTCCAGTCATGATCCATAGTTACTAACAGATTTGATTCCAGGCCACTAAAGTTGATATTCTCATCAACAATAAAACCGTGTACATGAGAACCAACATCTAAATCGGGGGGAACAAAACGGTTACGTCTTTCAGAATAATTATCCATTTGAGCAGAATAAGTAACACTCATCCACTTAAAAGGCTTCCAGTTCAAGCTTGCATTACCTATCCAATGGTTTAGATCAGTCTTTAAATTACTCTTCATCAGAAAATACATGGGATTATCAATAACCCCGTTGGAGTAATTGTTTTCTGATCCGTCAGCTAATTCATAATTACGGATCGGGTAGGTAGATGACCAGTAGGATAAGGAACTAAAAATGGATTTATCACCTGAAGTTGCCGTTGCCCCATCAGAATTTGTATAGCTGACAGATGAAGAGATCTTTAAATTCTTAAGTATCTGGTATCCTGCACTAAACCTGAAAGTTTTTTTATCAAAATGTGTGTTTGGTAAGACACCCTTATCATTATTATTGCTGGCAGAGAAATAATAATTAAATTTTTCAGTGGCACCACTAACATTAACATTCATCTGCTTATTGATACCTGTGTTAAACAAATCATAAGGGCTATGATAAGCATCGTGTGATAAGTCTATCACCGTGCCATCAGGCATGGTAAAAGAATTATCCGTAAACGGAACGCCCCATGAATAAAAAGCAAAGCCATAGCGATCATAACCGTCGGGGGAATTAGGATCAATAATTGCCCCGGGTATTTTTGTGGTTCTGTTACCTTCACGGAAAGTTTTTTGCAAGGCCGGTGTTTTCACAATATTTCTGAAAGTAGTGGAAAGTATTAAATTAACTTTAGGTCCACCCAACTTTCCTTTTTTTGTTGTAATCACAATGGCACCATTTGCAGCCCTAACACCATATAAAGCCGTAGCAGCGGCACCTTTCAATACGCTAATACTTGCAATGTCATCAGGATTTATATCACCTGCTCTGTTCGAATAATCAAATTGTCCGGAACCACCCGCTACCGCATTTGAGCCTGAACTTGGCAACACATTTCCAGGAGATGTTTCATTATCCAAAGCCAAACCGTCTACAATGATCAATGGCTGGTTATTCCGACTAGGGTCTACAGAAGAAAGTCCCCTAATTAAAATATTAACACCCCCACCAGCTGATCCGGCGGTATTGCTCATCTGCAAACCTGCCACTCTACCTTGTAGTGCCAGAAGGGGATTGCTTTCGCCCACCAAATTCACATCTACAGGCTTGACCTGGCTTACTGAATAGCTTAACTCTCTGGCTGATCTTTTAATACCAAAAGCGGTGACTACAACTTCATTGAGTTTACTTACACTGCCTTTAAGTACAACATTAGCTGTTGAGCCGGAAACTTTCACTTCTTTTGTTTCGAATCCAATAAATGAAAAGACCAATACATCTCCCCTAGAAGCCTGGATTTTGTACTTTCCATCTAAATTGGATATGGTTCCCGTATTGGTTCCTTTTATTCGAATATTTACCCCTGGAAGTCCAACGCCAGTTGCATCTGATATTATTCCAGTAACTGTTTGCGCTTGTGCAAAAACCAGTTGGGATACGGAAATAAACATCATTAAAAGAAACAAGAACCTGTACATTTTTTTCATAAGCTGATAAATTTTAATTAATACTAGAAAATGATTGCATTTTATATAATTATTTAGGTACTATGTTTAATTGTCAAATTCAATTTACGATCGGTCAAATAAATCATATTGATAACATTATTTATATTTCTATACCATCTTGCTATTTTTTCTAATCCCTATTCCCGGCCAATCATTAAGCGTTATCTTTCCATCAATGACTTTCATGCCTACAAAGGGGTCGTTCTTTATTAATAAATTTCCATCCAGATCGGCCCAATCAACCAAAGGAGAAAGTTGTGAAGCAGCAGAAACACCACAAGAGGTTTCTGTCATACAACCAACCATCACTTTCATACCTAAAGCGCGGGCCACAGTGATCATCTTATGCGCCTCATACAGGCCGGTGCTTTTCATTAACTTGATGTTAATTCCTGAATATACGCCCTTAATTTTGTGGACAATGTCAGGCAATCTTTGAAACGCCTCATCCGCCATGGTTGGCAAAGGGCTATGTTCTGTAAGCCAGGCCATATCGTCAACCTGTGTCTTCGGCATTGGCTGTTCTACAAACATCACCCCTTTTTCTTTAAGCCAATAGATCATCTCTAAAGCTTTGTCTTTGTCTTTCCAACCCTGATTTACATCAACATACAATGGGACATCGGTGACTTCACGAACAGTATTGATCATCTGCTTATCGTTACCGCGTCCCAGCTTTACTTTTAAAACCTTGAAACCTTTGGCTTCTTTCGTTTTTAAAAGCACAACATCAGGCTTGTCGATACCGATAGTGAAGGACGTCACAGGCGTCTTTTCAGGATCTAATCCCCATAATTTATACAGTGGCTGATTCGTAATTTTCCCAATCAAATCATGTAAAGCTATATCAACCGATGCTTTTGCAGCCGGATTGCCTTCTTCAATAGAATCGACATAGGCCAAAATATCATCAAGCATAAATGGATCTGAAAACTGCTCTAAATTTACCTTCTTGAGGAATTTAATAACACTTTCAATCGACTCGCCAAGATAAGGAGGCATTGATGCTTCACCATATCCTGTTATGCCATCATATTCAATCCGCGTAAGCACATCCGGGGTTGAATTGCGCGAATACTCCGCCACCGTAAAGGTGTGTTTCATCTCTAATACATAAGGTTTAAACGAAAGTTTCATTTTCTTACTTTTAACAAGAGCCGGCACTGATGCTAAGGATGTTTTTGGCATCACTAATGCACCAATAGAGACCACACCCAAAGTTTTTGCAAAATTTCTTCTGTTCAAAAGCATCTATTATGACTTTAAAATTTTATAATATTTATTGTCTGCAATCCTTTGGATAGTTTTCCCATTTTCCTGGCCAATAATCCGAACCGCCCTAACAAAATCCAGCGCATACTCCGCTGCAAAATTCGCTTTTGTGCTGTCCATGCTACTTATTCTCACTTTTCCAGATGCATGAATAAAATCGCCATTACCAATATACATGGCCACATGAGTTACTTTTTCTGGCAAAGAGGCTGTTGCCTTTCGTCCGAAAAATAATAAATCACCCGGCTGTAGATTAGTGGAAACGAAATCACTAGTAATCTCTTTTCCGTATTTAGCTTGCTGCGATGCATCCCGCTGTAAGATAATGCCGTTCATAAAGTATATCATAGAAGTAAACCCGCTACAATCAATAGCTTTTGAAGATCCGCCTCCCCATAAATAGGGTATCCCAATAAATTTTTTTGCTGTCTCAACCAATTCTTTTTCTTCAGGGTTTTTATTTAAAAGGATGTCTGAACCAATAACTTCATCTTTTTCCACAAAAGCTATTCGCTTATCCGGATATATTACTTTGTAAAAATTATTTTCACTTCCAATGACCGGCAGCATGCATCCTATTACCAAATCGCTCACGACTTGCGATTTGCTGTCTGGTTTTGTGTATGAAAAACCGTATTGTCTATTGAAAATAATCTTTTTTTCATTTTTGTATTCTTTCAATCGGGCTGAGTCAAGTAATACAATGTCAGCTTTATTGATCCATCCCAAATATTGGTTGGGTGTCTGAACCAGATACCACCCGCCTTCTTTTTTGAAAACTTTAACCGGAGTACCCAGCAAAGACTGGTTTACCATTTCGGCAACATGACGCCCTTCGGCTCTGATGCTGGATACCGAATTGTTTACAAGAGCAAAATCCGTAAATCCGGCATGATTTTCGGGTAGCAGTTTAACGTTAATTTTCAGGTCCGGATACATCAATTTCAGTTTTTGCAAATCAGATTGTGCCTTATTGTTCCCAACATCACCAACAATTGCAATTCCTCCATTATCTTTTTTTATCGAGACATTCCAACGTGCAATCCTAAGGTCGGGAGCATAAATTTGCTTCAAAGCATCAACTTTGCCCACCAGCTCCGAAACCAATGATGATGTATTGGTTTCGGAGCATGAGCCCAGAATTACAATCGCTACGAGAAAAATTAACAATCTTTTAAAATTCATAAATATTTAATTCTTATTTTTCTTTTATCTATGTTCTACAATTCAGACAATTTCGGAAATATCAAATTCTTCTCTTCATTTATTAACTCATCGGAATAAACCGCCTTTGGCTTGTCGCGCAAGGTATATCCGGAAACCATAACTTCCCCATAAGCACCAGTGCTTCTGATAGCTACAAGGTCTCCACGTTTTGTCATGGGGAACATCACATTATCGTCAAAACTATCTGATGATTCACAAACCGGCCCCACAACATCATATTTGTAGTTCTTTATTTTCACTTCCGGTTTTGAAACATTTTCAATTTTATGTTGAGCACCGTAAAGTGCAGGACGTATCAAATCGGTCATTCCGGCATCTAAAATCATGAATTCCTTATTCAATCCTTTTTTTATATACAAAACCTTGGAAATCAAACTACCCATTTGCCCGACTACAGATCGCCCGAGTTCAAAATGAACTTTTTGGTTCTTTCGTAATTTCAAATGATTATGAATGGCATCAAAAAAGTTAGCATAATCCGGGATCGGCTCTGCATCCGGGTTTTCGTAGTTAATTCCTAAACCACCACCCAAATTCACATGCTCAAGGCTAATACCATATTCGTCAAATAAGATATCCTGAATGTTATTTACTTTTTCGCAAAGTTCTATATAAGGTGTCAGTTCCCTGATCTGAGAACCAATATGAAAATGAAGACCGATGAGTTTAACATGAGTTAAATTACTCACCCTATGAATGACTTCGTCCAAAAATTGAATGGGAATTCCAAATTTATTCTCAGATAATCCTGTGGTCAGATACTTATGTGTAACGGCATCGATATCAGGGTTTAACCGAAGGGAAACCGGAACTATTTTTTGCTTTTTGCTCCCCCATTCATTTATAACTTCTATTTCTTCAATTGATTCGCTGTTGAATCCAAAGATAGAATGGTCAATCGCATAATTGATTTCAGCATCACTTTTCCCGACACCGGCAAAAACAATCTTTTCTGGATTAATCCCTAATTCTATAGCTTTCTTAACTTCATTCCCACTCACACAATCGACGCCAAAGCCATATTCATTTATGGCTTCAATAATACGGTCGTTCGCATTTGCTTTAATGGCGTAATGAACCAGGTAATTATATTTTTCGGCTGCTTGTTTAAGTTTACTTAAACTTTCATAAAACAGACCCATATCATAATAATAAAACGGGGATTCCATTTGCGAGAAAAATTGATATAATTCTTTATTAAACAAGGCCAATTATTTATTAATGTTTTTTAACATAGTTCAAAAGAAGCGCTAAACTTTTTATTTTCAAAATTATTTCTAATTTTATACTAATTTTACACAAAATGTTAGAATTTTAACACATGAGGACAATTGGAGAAATAGTCAAACAATTAATTCGTGAAACCCCTTATTTGGAAGAGGCCTTGCAAGAAGGTTTAGTCAATGTATCGTCTTTGTCCAGAAAGCTTAGCCCGCAAGTGGAAAAGGAATTGCATAAAAAGGTTCAAACCGGTGCTATCGTTATGGCAATAAAAAGATATGACCCCGGATATAATTATAACCTAAATTTCGGGCTAAAACAATTTGTCAGTAACCTTGGAGACTTTATTGTGCAATCGGGTTTGATGCACTACACATTTGAAAATTCCAATACACTCACCTTGCGACAGCGAGAGTTGATCAACAGTATTGCAGGAGATCAAATTTATTATTCAGTATCACGCGGAATTTTTGAAACAACGGTGGTGGTGAGCAATTCAACGAGCCAGCTTGTTGAGGAAATCTTTTCCAAAGAGAAGCTAATTTTTCAGAAATACGGTCTGTCCTCCATTACCCTTCGGTTGCCAAAAAAGAGGGATGAAACAACCGGATTCTTTTATTTTATCCTAAAGAATCTTGCCATGGAAAAGATTAATATCGAGGAGCTTATATCCACAACCAATGAGTTTACCATATTAGTGAGTGAGGACGATATCGACCGGGCCTTTTCTATTTTGATGAGATTAAAGAAATCTTAAGGATAAAATATATTTCCAGCCGAACAGTTTTGCTTCGCTCCCGTGGCTGTAGCCAGACAATTATCACGACCCAAATGCCTCAACACTCCCATAAAAGCAAAAATCAATGCTTCCTTAAAGTCTATGAGTTGCCTTTCGGGAATAAGCAGCTCAAAACCTCCTGCCTCCCGAATTGCCTGAACTAAAAAAGTGTTGTGCGCTCCGCCGCCCGTGACCAACATGCGCTTTCCTGTCGACCCTACCCTACTGACAGCAATCTGAAAAGCAATATGTTTTACTACGGTATGCAATTTATCTTGCACAGGTGCTTTAAATTGATCCAGTAAAGCAATAAACGACTGACGTACATATTCATTGCTCAACGATTTAGGCAAGGCAAGCTTATAATAAGCATCCTGATTCAAGAGATCGAAAAGAGCTGGATTAAACGCTCCCTGAAATGCCAGGCTACCACCTTTATCGTACGACATTCCCATTTGACCGCTGAGATGATTCAGTAATTGATTTGCCGGGCAAGTATCAAAACCCTTGCGGGAAGTGTTCTCATCATAAGAAATGTTGGCAATTCCACCGATATTCAGGCAACAATCATAATCACTAAAAAGAAAGGTATCGCCAATGGGAACAAGTGGGGCACCCTGCCCGCCCAGCAAAATATCTTTGGTTCTGAAATCACTCACGGTGGGTATTCCTGTACTAATCGCAATGGCTTGTCCGGAACCTAATTGAAAGGAAAAACCGCTCTCCGGCTGATGAAAAAGTGTATGACCATGCGAGGCGATAAGGTCGGCTTTCAGTAGATGTCGTTCCCGAAAATCATTCACTAAACTTCCCAAATATCTTCCGAATTTAACATCTCTAGCCAGGAATTCAGTAGTTTCCACCTTTAGGCTTTCTATTAAAAACGTTTTCCATTGCTCAGAATAGGCCATGGTTTCGGCCTCCATTATTTGATAATGCCACTGCTGTTCTGACTCATAAAACCGACAGCAAGCTATATCGACACCATCCAGAGAACTTCCAGACATTAATCCTAATACTGTATATTCTTTCATGTGTTTATAATTTGTAACGTATTGAAGCATAGATTATTTGTTTTATCATAATTTTTGCCTGTCCCCCGCCGGCGGGAGTGCAGGGGGTGGAATTTTTCCTTTTCTTTTTCATTCGTTAAATTAAAAATGACTACCCGCGCAATTATTATCCAATTTAGAGGATAGGCATTTTCCACCCCCACCAACCCAAAAGGCCATACGCCCCCCGCCAGCGGGGGATATTGTTTCCAGTAAGCCAACGGCTATTCATGTTATGCCCCGTTGGGGAATATTAATCATTTTCTTGTGTGCTGAAAAATTTATCATGGATGTTTCATCTTATAGTTTTTATAAATATTGAAACAGTTTTTCCAATTTCATCCCCCTGGAACCTTTCAAGAGAACCTGGCTATCAATGATGGGATGTTGCTGAAGAAAGGCAGCAGCCTCATCAGTAGTGGCAAATACATGATACTCAGAACCATCAGCTACTTTCATAAATTCTTTTCCCATCAGTAATACATGTTGAAACCCAAATTTCCTGATAAGGGTCAAAATAGCTTCATGTTCAGCCAGTGCTGCTGAACCCAGCTCAAACATATCACCCAATAGGAGAACAGGCTTTGCAAATGCATGCCCGGCAAAATCAGCAATAGCTACAGACATACTATCAGGATTGGCATTATAGGCATCCATTATGACCATGTTCTTTTTAGTTCGAAGGCTTTGAGAGCGATTATTCCGAGACTCCCAATTGTTTAGTGACTGACAAATATGTTCGGGAGTAATTCCGAAATAACATCCTATACCAATAGCCGCCACAAGATTATAAAAATTATAACTTCCATATAAATGGCTTTCTACGCGAAACTTATCCCTTGACTTAATCCATTCAAGCAAAATGGAAGGTTGTGATTCAATAAGGTATGCATTAACATCAGCCGATTCTTTTGCATAGGTAAACCTTTGTATTCCTTCGGATAATCTCATCAGCAAATTATCGTCCTTATTGACAAAAAGGGAACCCCCTTTTTCTTTTATATAATCGTAAAGTTCTTTTTTGGTTTGAATCACCCCTTCCAGGCTTCCAAAGCCCTCCAGATGAGCTTTTCCGATAGTGGTTATCAAGCCATGAGTGGGCTCAGCAAGCACACAAAGAGCTTTAATTTCACCCGGATGGTTGGCACCCATCTCAACAATAGCTATCTCCGTATCCTTATTAATCCGAAGCAGTGTAAGGGGTACACCAATGTGGTTATTTAGGTTTCCCGCTGTGGCCACCAGATTTTTCTCAGAAGCCAACACCCTCGCCACGGCTTCTTTTGTAGTGGTCTTTCCATTGGTGCCCGTAATGGCAAGCACAGGAATGGAAAAATGCCTTCGATGAAATAGTGCCAAAGCCTGCAAAGTCTTTAAGCTGTCCTTCACCAAAAAATAGCGATCATCACCGGATATTACATAAAGCGGGTCATCCAATACCACCAATGCTGCTCCTTGCTCCAAAGCCTGTCCTGCAAATTGATTACCATTAAATTGCCCTCCGGACAATGCAAAGAAAATACTGTCTTTCATTGTTTTTCTGGTATCCGTACTCACATCCGGATATTGCAAAAAACGAGCATACAACTGTTCAATTCTTTTCATAGTCATAAAAAAAGGGCTGATTCCTCGTCTGAAAACAGCCCTTAAAATTATAAAATATTTACTATTCTATCTTTTGCTTTTCTGTTTACCGGATGACGGACTTCCCACTCGACTCATGGCACAACGAAAGCCTACTGTTGCAGAAGCTTCGTCTTCATTCATATAACGACGAACGCCGGGGCTTAAATAATACGGAGGATCTTTCCACGAGCCACCTTTAATAACACGCGATTTATCGCTAATAAGAGTAGTAACCCCATACTGATACATTTTGTTGGTGGAGTTTTGTAAATCCTTTTTAGAGGCGTTGTTCCAATCTGGAGCAATGGTAGATTGAAAGTCACCATCTTTATAATTAATATTATTGGCTGAACGATAGTTATTTCGCAGAGCTGCGTTTGTATTGTTGATGGGAACATAGGGAATTCGACCGAGGCTGTCTTTTTGGGCAATAGCACCATCGGCATTCCGCTTAATACTCTTGAAGACATTTCCTCTGAAGGGATCAAAATCGGATACTTCTTCGGGAGACAGCGGGCGATAAACATCCAGCACCCATTCGCTAACATTACCAGCCATATTGTAAAGGCCATAATCGTTGGGCCAATAGGAACGAACCGGAGCCGGGATGCTTGCACCATCGTTTAAACTACCGGCAACGCCCATATAATTTCCCTCGCCAATTTTGAAGTTGGCCATAAAGCTACCATAATATTTTTTATTATCAGAACGTAAACCTGTTCCGTTCCATGGATATGTTTTACGTTCTACAACCCTGTTGTTCAGTGTATTTCCAATTAGTCCCAAAGCAGCATATTCCCATTCAGCTTCGGTAGGAAGTCGATAGCGTGGCAACATGATGCCCTCTTCAAAACGGACATTTCGTACTACTTTTCCATCGCCTTTCGAATTCTTTTTGCTTTCTTTTACCTTTCCAACATATTGTCCGGCCAAATAAGCTTCGGTATTAAAACTATTATCATCTTTTTGAGCTGTATCGTAAGTTAAATAACCGGCATTGATCAACAATTGCTCATTCACCCTATCTGTCCGCCATGAGGCATAATCGTTGGCTTGTAGCCAGCTTACACCCACTACCGGATAATTGTGATAAGCCGGATGACGAAAATAATTCTCCACCATGGGTTCGTTATACGCCAGTTTATTTCGCCAGACATTGGTATCAGGCAGTGCCTTTTGAACTACGGCCGGATAATCCTCACCATATACTCTTTTTAGCCAGTGAATATATTCCAGATAATCGAGATTGCTAACCTCTGTTTCATCCATATAGAAACTGTTCACAGTTACCTGATGGGGTTGATTGTCCCATTCATAAAAAGGCGTTTCCTGGGTTGCGCCCATGGTGAAAGTACCGCCTTCAATAAATACCAATCCGGGGCCGGTGATTTGTTGTTTGGCAGGAGCCACTTCAAAATCACCATTTTTCGGGTCGTTATATGCCCAACCCGTAGTTCGGGAAACCCCTTTACCCGATTTACTACATGAGGTACTCACAAAAGACAAACTTCCAAACAGGAAGAGGATTAAAAATAACTTCTTGAGCTTTAGCATGTTTATTGCTATTTTGTTTTTTCTTGTTTAATAACTGAAAGAGTGGGCATTTTATTGCCTTTAAAATCCTCATTTTCCACATAAATCAGAAAAAATCCACTTTGTTTAGCATTGTTCTAACAATCAAAAATCAAAATCAAAGTGGTATAGCTCCTTTTGTGAAAAATCAGCCTGCTGCAAATATATAATATTCATTCAAATACTCCAATCACAAAGATAAAAGCTAATCAACATCTTTGGAAAAATAAAAACACCTGCTAACCGTTTAAGCTATAAAGGTAAATTTAAGTTTATATTTGCTCTGAAAATTACTCGATGACCATTAAGAAATTTACATTTGTTTTCTTCCTTTTCTTTCTACCTTTTTGGGTTTATGGTATTGGGTATTCGTTTACAGAACATATCCAATGGCAAGCCATTCAGCAATTTACAACCGGAAAAGGCATCGAAATTAACCGACTTTCATTTGAAAACGCTTTTTTCAACAAGCCGGATGGTTTACCTCATTTTTCTCAGGCTTATCCCATTCATACTGCACAGGCCAAACTTTCAGCTTCACTGACCAACATAAAAATCGAAATCCCCGATAGTGAAGAACAGCGGCTTATTGATGAGACGGCTTCCCGGGACACCAGTTTTTTGTTAACTGTTAATCTTTCTGTTGCACGAAAGCAGGCTTATGCAATTGTCAATTTGCTCCCCATCCGCTGGAATCCGAAAAAAAAGCGCTATGAAAAATTGCTGTCATTTGAGGTTAAAATTAATGTTCAGGACAAAGAATCAATAGAAAGCACAAAACAAATTCGTTCTTCCGAACATTCGGTACTGGCTTCAGGACAATGGTTTAAAATAAAAATTACAAAAAGCGGACTTTATAAAATTACCTATGCTCAACTCAACAGTATGGGCTTTCCCGTAAACGGGGATCCCAAAGATTTTGGCCTCTTTGGTAATGGAGGCGGCATATTGCCTGAGAATAGTGGCATTTCCCGTCCGGTAGGACTCACCGAAGACGCTATTGAGGTAGTTGACGGCGGTGATGGCAGTTTTGATGCCGGCGATTATATCTTGTTTTATGGACAGGGGCCAGTCACATGGAATTATAATTCATCGGGACATTTTACTCATCAAAATAATTATTACGATGATTATGCCTATTATTTTCTCAGCCTTCTTGACCATCCCGGACTTAGGATACAAAAGCAGACAGTGCCGACCGCTAATCCTGATGTGAATGTCAATTCCTTTACTGGTATGGTGTACCACGAACTCGATAAAGAAAACCTGGGAGGGACAGGGCGTATATGGTATGGTGAGACCTTTGATTTTACCACCAGCCAAAGTTTTGATTTTAATTTTCCATCAATACTGCCCTCCTCACCAGTCTACGTAAAAGCTTCTTTTGCTTCCAAGGCTTTCTCTTCTAATCGTTTTTTGGTGTCGGCGAACGGAAGCCTTCAAAAGGTAGTAAATATGCCGATTACAGGGAATAGCGGATATGATGTTGGCAAGGGTGGCTCCACCGAATTTGAGTTCAGCCCGAATGTAGATAAGATCACCATCAAAATAGAATTCCAACGGAGTAGCAATAGCTCTGTAGGATACTTGGATTATATTGACGTTAATGCCCAACGGCAACTGACGTTTACCGGAAGCCAGATGATATTCAGGAAATTGTTCACAACGGGCCAAACTGCCCTTTACCATGTAAAAACCGGACAAGCCATCAGTATTTGGGACATAACAGATCCCTTACATCCACAGAAAATGTCTACCACTCCCTCGGCCACAGGACAGGATTTCGTGACCGCCATCGCTCCATACAAATCCTTTATTGCCTTCAACCAACAGGAGTATTTCTCCCCTGAATTTGTTGAAAAAGTTGAGAATCAGGATTTACACAGTATTAAAAACATTGATTACCTGATCATTACTTATCCTGACTTTCTGCAAGAAGCTGAACGACTGGCTAATTACCACCGTAGCAAAGACCAAATGGAAGTTTATGTAACAACGCCGCAGAAGATCTATAATGAGTTTTCTTCCGGAACCCATGATGTGACGGCTATTCGGGATTTTGTAAAACATATTTATGACCATAGTGATCCCGGTAAGGAAATTAAGTATCTGCTCCTTTTCGGCGACGCATCTTATGACTACAAAAACCGTCTCCCCGACAATACTAATTTTGTTCCTTGTTGGGAATCAATGGCCTCTCTCAACACCATCAGTTCCATAGCTTCAGATGATTACTTCGGTTACCTGGATACCGGAGAGGGAAATTCTCCCAGAGACAAAGTAGATATTGGGATTGGCCGTTTTCCGGTTAAAACGGAAGCAGAGGCTAAAAATGCAGTGGACAAATGCATCCATTATGCCACTCCATCAGCTGAAACACTTGGCCCATGGCGAAATTCATTAACTTTTGTTGCAGATGACGGTGACTACAATCTTCATTTGAATGACGCCGAAACATTGACTGCTTTTGTGTCAAGTAATTATCCTGGCTACGAGATTAACAAACTCTATTTGGATGCCTTTCCTCAGATTTCAACTCCCAGCGGACAAAGGGCACCGGCTTTGAATGCAGCCATAGATGAGGGAATTAACGCAGGAACGCTTATTTTTAATTATTCAGGTCATGGGGGTGAGGTAGGTCTGGGTCATGAACGGTTTTTGCAAATCTCCGATATTAACTCATGGAACAATTACAATAAGCTTAGCGTGTTTATAACGGCCACCTGTGAGTTCACCCGTTATGATGATCCAGCGCGTACATCTGCAGGCGAATTGTGCTTTTTAAGCCAAACCGGTGGTGCCATCTCTTTGTTTACTACCACCCGGGCTACCTATGCCAGCTCGAACCTCACCTTAAATATGGCCATTTATAAGCATAATCTATTTGAGAAATCAGATGGGGAATTCCCTTGTTTTGGAGATGTTATCAGACGTTCGAAAGTATTAGGAGGTGATAATGACAAAAAATTTATCCTGATTGGTGATCCAGCGTTGAAAATGGCCTATCCTGTTTATCATGCCAACACTACCCATATCAATTCCAAGCTTGTTGTTGCTGATGAGCCAGACACCCTGAAAGCCTTGTCGCATGTTCATATTCAAGGAGATATCACCAATGATGCCGGACAGGTGCTTCAAAATTACACAGGAACGCTCAATTCCACGATTTTTGATAAAGAGTCAGCGATTACAACTTTAGGAACCGATCCTGATAGCCGTGTTACCAGCTTCGATTTATGGAACAACATTATCTTTAAAGGGAAAGCCGACATTAAAAATGGCCAATTCGACTTTTCTTTTGTAGTCCCAAAAGATATTGCCTACCAGTTTGGCAAAGGAAGAATCAGTTATTATTTTAATAATGGCCAAACTGACGGGAATGGTTTTAGTGAAAATATTATCGTGGGTGGTTACGATCAAAATGCTGCCGCAGATACCAGAGGCCCTGAAATAAAATTATACATGAATGATAGTTTGTTTAGTGATGACGAAATCACCCATGCAAGCCCTATACTTTATGCTATAATCAGTGATCAAAGTGGCATCAATACCACCGGCAATGGAATCGGACACGATATAATAGCTACCCTGGATGACGATCCGAATCAAAGCTTTAACTTAAATGCTTATTATCAGGCCGATGAAGGCAACTTCACCAAAGGGAGTATCCGCTTTCCCCTCCAAAATCTTTCGGAAGGTTCGCATACGATCAAATTGAAAGTTTGGGATGTTTACAATAATTCATCCTCGGCTACTTTATCATTCATCGTAAAACCAGCTTCTTCGCTTGTTGTTGATAAGGTGGGGAATGTTCCCAACCCACTTCAAAATGCAACTGATTTTATTTTCGACCACAACCAGGCAGGAAAAACATTATCAATAACAATCAATATTTACTCTCTTAATGGACAATTAGTCAGAAGTTTACATAAAGTTATTATTCCTGATGGTTTTAGTTCAACCAGGGTTCACTGGGACGGGACAACCGAAGGATGTCATCAAGTTGAAAATGGCCTCTATATTTATCAACTCGTGATTACCAATGAGCAGGGTCAATCAAAAAGCCTTCGTGGTAAATTGCTTGTACTTCACTAAATCAAACCGGTTTAAACTTTTTGTTGAATCAGGAATGAACAGAATATTAAAAACTGTTAATAATAATACGAGATTTTATTCGTTAGATTTGCATACTTCAATAATTAAAATTTTATGAAAACGAGACTTCTTTTACTCTCTGGCCTAATCATTTTATCCCTTGGTGCCGGTGCACAAACCTACAGAAACCTCAGTGGACAAAATGATGGGAATCGGGTAATTACTACCGCAGTACCTTTCTTAATGATAGGTCCCGATGGCCGTGCCGGTGGACTTGCGGACGGTGGTGTTGCTACTTCGCCCGATGCGAATTCAATGCATTGGAATGCTGCAAAATATGCATTTATTGATCAGCCCAGCGGATTTTCAATATCCTATACACCATGGCTAAGAAATCTCGTCAACGACATTAACCTGGCTTACGTCTCGTATTTTCATCGGATTAACGATCAATCAACTTTTGCGGCTACCCTTGAATACTTTTCATTGGGAGATATTCAATTTACTGATGCACAGGGTTTTCCAAAAGGTATTTATAAGCCGAATGAATTTGCGATTGACGCTGCTTATGCCAGAAAGCTTTCCGAAAACCTATCGCTGGCAGTAAGCGGTCGATTTATATACTCCAACCTTACGGCAGGATATGCCACCCAGGGTGTTGAATCTACAGCCGGGGTTTCAGTGGCCGTAGATGTCGCCGTATACTGGCAAAAAGATGTGAATTGGTTTCCAAGTATGGATGCCCAGTTTGCGTGGGGTGCTGTTATTTCTAACATAGGAAGTAAGATCTCATATAACAAATCGAATATCCAAAAAGATTTTATCCCCACTAACCTCCGCTTTGGCCCGAGGCTTACGCTGGACCTCGATGCTTACAACAAAATCTCCTTTAACCTCGACATTAATAAATTATTGGTTCCCACGCCACCTATCTATGCCACCGACTCTTTAGGAAATCCCTTGATAAATCCTGATGGTTCTTATACTATCGCAAAAGGGAAAGACCCCAACGTGGCCGTTATCAAAGGGATGGTTCAATCGTGGTATGATGCGCCCAATGGTTTTTCTGAAGAAATACAGGAATTTTATTTATCAGCCGGAGTAGAATACTGGTACAATAATATTTTCGCCCTTCGCGGTGGTTATTTCTATGAAAACAAATACAAAGGTGATCGGCAATATGTTACGCTTGGTGTAGGACTTCGTTATAATGTATTTGGGATGGATTTCTCTTACCTGATCCCGACTGTTACTCAACAGAATCCACTGGAAAAAACCTTACGCTTTTCGTTGATTTTCAATTTTGGCAACAACGCCAGCACAAAATATAGAAGGTAAGTAAAATGCCGAGCTTTCGAATCGGACACGGGTATGATGTACATCCATTGGTGGAGGGCAGGGCATTAATATTGGGAGGGGTGCATATCCCTCACGCTCATGGCCTTCTTGGCCATTCGGATGCAGATGTTCTCATTCATGCCATTTGTGATGCTTTGCTGGGTGCTGCTGCCTTAGGAGATATCGGCTTACACTTCCCTGATAATAATCAGCAATTTAAAGATGCTGATAGTATAGAATTTCTCAGCAGCGTGTCTCATAGACTTTTCCTGGCAGGTTATCAGATAGGAAATATTGATGCAACTTTGGTGATGCAACAGCCAAAGATTCAAGCTTTTATCTCAGAAATGCGTAGTAATATAAGCAAGGCTTTAGGAATAGAGCCCACTGCCATATCCATAAAAGCAACCACTACCGAGGGACTTGGGTTCACAGGGAAGGGAGCGGGAATAGCTGCCCATGCAGTGGCCTTAATCGAGCATATTTAATTGGGAATACCCTCTCCTTTTGCTTACTGATAATGGTGGACAATGCATTATTCTATTTATATTTGTTCCTTCTTTCGCCACTATGAAAGTGGGTGCCATAACAAGATACAATTCATTAATAATTTAGTATGAACGCTTTTAAAGCCTACGACATTCGAGGAGTTTATGGAAAAGACCTCAATCCTGATATTGTTTATAGAATAGGGTATTTTTTACCACAGGTCCTTCCTGCTCAAGAGATTTTGGTAGGCCGTGACATCCGCTTATCGTCAGACGAAATGTTTACCGCCCTGGCAGAGGGCATTACGGATGCCGGGATGAATGTGGTTGATGCCGGCCTGACCACCACTCCAATGGTATATTGGGGAACTGGGAAATATGATTTTGATGCCTCGGTAATGATCACCGCCTCACATAATCCGAAAGATCATAACGGCTTGAAGATCTCTGCCAAAAATGTCCTTCCCGTGGGCTACGACAACGGTCTCAATCTTTTGGAGAAGTTGGTAGAGTCAGACACTCAAATTGTCAAAAAAACCAAAGGCAGTATTCGGAAAATAGACATGAAACCTGCTTACCTGAACTTTTTAAACACCTATAAACAAGATTATTCAGCTCTTAAGCTGGCCATTGATTTTTCCAACGGGATGTCTTCACTGTTTTCATCTGATCTTTTTGGCGAAAATTTTATCGCGCTGAATAAGGGTGCCAATGGGAATTTTCCCGGGCACCAGCCCAATCCATTAGATCCGCATAATCAGAAGCAAATCATTGAAGCCGTAAAACAAAACCATTGCGATTTGGGAATTATCTTTGATGGTGATGCCGACCGCGTCATGTTTATTGATGAAAAGGGACAGTTTATTTCACCTGATTTGATCATCGCGCTGTTTGCTCATTATTTTCTGGAAAAGCCTCACAAAAAGGAAATTGTTGTGCACGACATCCGCACCTCCAAAGCGGTGGGCGAATATTTAGAGAAATTTAATGCTGACATTTCCATCTGGCGTGTGGGACGTGCTTATGGAGCTACCAAATTACGAGAAGTAGATGGCATTTATGGCGGTGAACTTGCAGGTCACTACTATTTTCGTGACTTCTATTATTCTGATAGTGGTTTGCTGGCTTCGCTTATCATGCTTGACATTATAAAAGATTTCAAAGCGAAAGGTCAAAGCGTTTCTACTCTCATTCATAATATCTCTGCTTATGCCAATACCGGAGAAATGAATTTTGAGATCACGAACAAGCAGGAGGCCATGGATACGGTAGTTCGTTTCTTTAAAGAAAATGACTCCATGACCGCTTACTATGATTTCGATGGTTACCGACTCGAATTTCCGGATTGGTGGTTCAATATCAGGCCTTCCAATACTGAACCTTTTCTTCGATTTCTAGCAGAAGCTCAATCGCAAAACCTATTGGATAAGAAAACCAAACAAGTAGAAAGCTTGCTAAAACCATTTTTAGACTAATCAATTGAAAAAATATCTTTTATTTCTATTACTCGGACTCGTTATTGAGGTGCAGGCTCAAGCAGGCAAACCCTTTCCCGACAGCCTAAACACTAAAAAGCTCAGGACGGTGATAATTACGGCTGGAGGTTTATATGCAACTTCCCTGGCTGTATTGGATCAAGTATGGTATAAGCAATACCGGGGGGATGGTTTCCATTGGCAGGACGATGCCGGAGAATGGATATTAAAAGATAAAATGGGCCATTTGACCACTGCTTATCAAGTGGGCGAATATGGCTACCGGGCCATGAGGAAAGCGGGGCTGTCAGAAAAAAAGGCAATTTGGTATGGAGGAAGCTGGGGATTCGTATACATGGCCAGTATTGAAACCTTAGATGGCTTCTCTAAGGGTTGGGGAGCATCGCCTACCGACCTGCTTGCCAATACGGTTGGAGCTGGCCTTTTCATCAGCCAGCAGGCGATTTGGCATGAGCAACGTATCCGACCGAAGTTCTCCTATCACCCTTCCCTGTATGCACAATACCGCCCGGATTTGCTGGGAGAAAATTACTGGCAACGTATAATCAAAGATTACAACGGACAAACCAACTGGTTATCTGTAGACATTGCTTCCTTTTTAAAATCTGACCGACATTTTCCACCTTGGCTTTGTGTGTCCTTTGGTTATGGTGCAAAAGGCATGATCGGTGCTTATGCTAATCCCGCGACATACCAGGGTAAAACTTTACCTCAATTCCGGAGGACGTCCCAATTTTTTCTCTCGTTTGATGTGGACTGGACCAGGATTCACACCTCATCATCCGTTCTTCGTTTTATTTTTAGAACGATTAGTTTTATAAAAATACCGGCTCCGGCTATAGAATACAATCCTGAAAACGGACTAATCTTTCATCCTATTTATTTTTAAAAAGCCACATTATGACGATCTTTTGGGATTGGAACGGAACCTTACTGGATGATGTTGATGTATGCGTTAACTGCATGAATCAATTACTCAATAAAAGAAATTTACCTCTGCTGAACCGTGATCGATATCGCGAAGTATTTTCATTCCCTGTAAAGGACTATTATCAACTGCTGGGCTTCGATTATAGTAAAGAGCCCTTTGAAGTCCCTGCCCATGAGTTTATGGATCTTTATCATCAATTCCTACCGGGGACACCTCTTTTTCCATGTGCAACTGAAATCTTGGAACATTTTAAACAAAAAGGATTTCATCAGGTCATTTTGTCTGCAATGGAACACAAAAGCCTGATGAATACACTGGAGGCCAGGGAGATATTGAGATATTTTGATGCTGTTTCTGGTATCGACAATATTTATGCAGGCGGAAAGATTGAAATGGCACAGGTTTTTTTTCGAAAATTAAACCTCAAAAAAGAGGAGGCTATTTTGATTGGGGACAGCCTACACGACTGGGAAGTTGCCAACGAATTGAGTATTGAATATTGGCTGGTTGCCTCAGGCCATCAATCGAAAAAACGATTGCTGGAAGTTACAACACAGGTAGTGGATCATCTGATTGATTTAAAGGACAAAATCAGCGCCTAGGATTTGGAGTAAGTCGGAGTCTGGAGTTACCGACAGTAATCAGACTTAAAACTATGGATTAAAAATTACGAAGTTTTCCCCCTTGTATATTGTTTTGGCCATCGGATTTGACCGTTTACTTCGCCCGCTTCCACAAGGGCAAAATATGGATTCCTTAACATTTCCCTGCCAAAGAAAATTAAATCAGCTTTTCCCTTTTTCAAAATCTCTTCAGCTTGGATGACATCGGTAATTAAACCCACAGCTCCTGTTGGGATATTGATGGTATTCTTGATTTTATCCGCAAATGGAACCTGAAAATTTCTACCTACAGGAATATTTTGTCCATTAACCACACCTCCGGAAGAACAATCTATCAAATCAACTCCGTTCTCCTTTAATAGTTTTGCAACTTTTAAGGAGTCGTTTATGGCACGTCCACCAGGCGCCCATTCATTGGCAGAAATGCGTACAAAAAGTGGTATTTCGTTTGGTATGACCGAACGAATACTGCTGACTACCTCTATCAATAATCGGACGCGATTTTCAAATACGCCTCCATATGCATCCTGGCGTTTGTTTGTGAGAGGCGATAAAAATTGATTTAGCAGATAGCCGTGTGCTGCATGTATTTCAATGATATCAAATTTAGCGCTTACTGCTCGCATGGCTGCATCTACAAACGAGCGTATTACTGCTTTAATTTCAATGATTGTTAGCGATCTGGGAGCGTCTTCATTTTCATAAAAGGAGATGGGGGAAGGTGCTACCGTTGGCCAACCCCCATCCATAAGACTAATCTGTCTGCCACCTTCCCAAGGAGGTCTACAGCTGGCTTTTCTACCCGCGTGAGCTAGTTGAATTGCAGTGAGCGATCCTTGATTCCTAATAAAATCAGTAATTCGTTTTAATGGAGCAATCTGTTCATCTGACCAAATTCCCAGATCCGCAGGAGATATTCTACCCTCCGGGCTAACAGCAGTAGCTTCAGTAAAGACAAGTCCTGCCCCTCCAACAGCACGAGTGCCCAAATGCACAAGATGCCAATCGTTAGCCAGCCCATTTTCTGCACTATAGGTACACATTGGGGAAACAACAATCCGGTTGCGTAATTCTAACCCTCTAACTTTATAGGATGAATATAAAACAGACATGATATTTACTTATTAATCAATGATTGTTACCAAATCTTCCTTACTTTTTCTAACTTTAGTCAAGTTAACTAACCAGTCTTTGTCTGAAGCCCGATAACCTAATGCAAGAATAACACAACTTCTAAGACCTTTTTTCCTTAAGTCTAAAATTTCATCTAATGCGTTATGAAACAACTGAACTGTCATTTATTTATAATAATTGTCGGTTAAATATAATGAGACCCGAAGTACTACTGAATAAAGTTTAAGCCAAATGACACCCGAATGGCAAATGACCACTCAACCTACTTCTCCTTCGTTTTCACAGGAATTCCCCTATGATAGGTGGTTTGTTTGATCGGGTTCCCCAAGCTGTCGTAGGTGATCCAAAGCCCATCCTGAAAGCCCTTTTTGTAACTGCCTTTTATTAATATTTTCCCTTGAATGGAATTCACCTGAAAATCACCTTGCAAGGTATCCTGTACATAATGGCGCATTTGCGAAAGCGTTCCGTCAGGAAAATATTTCCTCCATGGGCCTGTCTTTAAGCCATTTTTGTAAGTCGTGACTTCAACCGGCTTACCACTTTCCGGATAAAAGATGATACTCCGCCCCTCTTTTCGCCCATCATGATAGCTTTCACTAGCCACTCGCTTGCCATCCAAATCACTGAAATAATTCCAGATACTATCTTTTTTTTGACGAACGAATTTCCCTGTGGCCAAGGGTTTCCCATTCAAATGAAAACTACTGACATACACCTCTATTCCGCTATCTTTATATTGAGAAATGGATTTAATGCCGCCAGTGGGATAATAATTACGAAATTCACCATAGGGCTCATTGTTTCGAAATTGTCCACGGTACCGCAAAGCGCCGTTGCTATAGCTTTGCTCCCACTTGCCTTGTTTCCATCCTTTTTTATCTACCCTGTTTATATTTTGAGCATAAGAGGATAAACCCAGCATTAATATACTCAGTACAAATGTTAAGACTTTTTTCATAGTCGGTGATGTGTTAATGGCTTTTGTTTTACTTTTATCCCACAAAAATACACATCAATTGAACGAGTATTCATCAAAATTATTGGAACATGCCGTAAATGAGTTGTCCCGTTTACCCGGCATAGGCAAACGAACGGCATTACGACTGGCTTTGCATTTGTTGCGTGAAGAAAAAGGACTTACTCAAAACCTTGCTGAGGCGTTGGTTAAAATGCGCAATGAAATTCAATTTTGCAAACGCTGTAACAACATTTCCGATACAGAATATTGCGAAATATGCAGCAATCACCGAAGGGATGAAAATACGCTTTGTATTGTGGAAGACACGCGCGATGTGATCGCCATAGAAAATACCTCCCAATTCAACGGCTTATACCATGTGTTGGGAGGTATTATCAATCCCATCGAGGGAATTGGTCCCAACGATTTGAATCTGGCTCATTTGATAGAGCGTTTGAAATCGGAAACTATCCGAGAACTTATTTTGGCTCTGCCTTCCACAGTAGAAGGCGATACTACAGGATATTACATCTACAAACTGTTGAGCCCTTTTGAGGTAAAAGTTACCACGCTCGCCAGAGGGCTTGCTGTCGGGAATGAGCTGGAATATACAGATGAAATAACACTGGGGCGTTCAATACTGAATCGACAGCCTTTCGAAAGCAACTACAGATAACGAAATTTGTAAGAAATAGGTTCGATCATTATTAAAGTGGTATTTCACTTTAGCAGGAAGACGGGAGACAGAAACTGCGCTCTTTCTGATTTATAATCAGGAAGTTAAAGAGAGTGAGGATTTTTAATCCGGCAAATTATTAATCAGCCAATCATTGTTATACCTATCAGATTGCCCGCCTGCCAATGCGCCACGGCGGGCAGGCAAATCTTTTGAGCCCTTTAACATTCGGATTACAAATCCGAATGAGCTTATCATCCTGACAGTCAAATTGTTTAATTTTATTACATGATGATTATAATACTAAAAGAATAAATCTGATTTAGTATCTGTCCTTTTGCTATTTGGAATTTGTTGACATTTTAGTTCATTAAACAGTAGTAGAACATTTTAATTTACCCACTCAATTCATCATTGAGCCGTTTTTTACCATCTGATTTTCACTAAAATCCCACCTCATCAGTACCATTCTGATTTTCCTGGGGCTTAGTCCGCTTTTGCTTATAATTGTTTATGAAATAACTAACATTCAACGAAATCATAGGCCATGCCCTTTGAAAGGTGGTGTGGGTATAAAAATTACTGCCGGTTGAGATAAAATCATATTTAGCAGTGCCCAACAAATCACGGGCTGAAAGAGTTACATTCAGCTTACGTTTGAGAAAATCTTTCCGCAAGGCAAGATTGGTATAAAAAAAGCCTTTTCTGCTTCCTTGTATAGTGGCTGTAGGGCTTCTATATACCCCCATCAATTGAACCCGAAAATTATTTTTCATATTAAAAGTTCCTGTAACTCTCGATGACCAATTTGTAGAGCTGGCACTTACATCAGAGCCTGTTACATTTCCTTCGAGACGATAATGATAAAGTGTTCCAGTTACATTTAATCCGAACCACTTGGCAGGTTTCAGGTTAGCCATGGCCTCAAGGCCAAGGGTATAATCCTTATTCAGGTTTGCACGGGTGTGGTACATGATTCCGTCACTTCCCAGTTTTAGAATTCGGGTAACCTTGTTTTTACCAATACGGTAGTATCCTTCCAGAGATACAAAAGAGCCTGAAAAAGCTTTTTGCAATCCCAGCTCATAAGAGTCGATATACTCCGGTTCAAGTTTCGGATTTCCCACACGGATGTTATAAGGATCTATCACCATCTGAAAAGGGTTTAACTCCCAACTGCTTGGACGATCTATTCTTCGGGTGTAACTGGTATAAACCTGATAATTATGTTTAAACTGATAAGAAAAATAAGCACTGGGGAAATAATCAAACCGCTTTATAATGAAAATATTAGACCCATCGTGGCTGTCCACGCTTCTGTCGGTGTATTCCCCGCGGAAACCCAGTTCATAACCAAATTTATTATAAGAATCTTTAAAACTTACATAAGCTGCATGGATGTTTCGCTTAAAATTAATCAGACTGTTCAAATTCGGATTCATGACCCATTTGGAAGTTGTGGTGTCGTAATCCATATAAGTATATTCACCGTTTTGATTCCCAAAGCGACTTTGCAGCCCGGCTTCCAGTTTCCCTTTTTCTCCGATGGGCAGGCTGTAATCTACCTTAATACGCAGGTCAGAAGTAGTATCGTAAGTATTGGTTTGAATGCTGGAAGGGGCAGTATTCAAGCGTGTCCAGTTAGCATCTGTGGTGTAATTGTCCTGGCTTTCTTTATCGTCACCATTTCTTTTAGCGTAATAAACCAAGGCTTCAATTTGATGTCCCAGGTCATTAAACTTATGCAAGAAGTCAATCTGGCCATTATAATACCCGCCCCAACGATTAGACTTACTAATAGAATTGGAATAAGCGTCAATCGTGGCGGGAAGGCTATAGGTGTTTATCTTACTGTTGTTGTCGGATTCAAAACCATAGCCCCCCACTTTAGCCGAAAGGAAAAGATTGGATTTTTTGGTGAAGTAAATATCCATGCCCCCTTTTAGTCCATACCCCTTTCGAGCCCTGCTACCGTTCAAATTCGAAATCCGATAATTTGTCGTGTCCCCCGAGAAAGTCTGGTTGTCCAACAAAGCCTTCATAATCATGGGGCGGTGTCTTCCATCCAATGAAACATAATAATTTATTTTCCCTTTTCGATAGGCCAAAAGCAGATTCCCCTGGTATTTATTTTGGGTTCCTACTGAAGTGCTTGCCAAGCCGTTAAGACCCTGCTTTTTTTCTGTTTTCATGATGATATTGATAATACCACCAACCCCTTCCGGGTCATACTTAGCTGATGGATTGGTAATTATCTCAATATTTTTAATAGCGGAAGCCGGAATTTGCTGCAGTGCATCACTTCCTGTAAGCACACTGGGGCGGCCATCAATTAAAACAGTAAAGCTCGACGAACCACGAAGCGTAACATTGCCCTCCAGGTCCACGTCAACCGAAGGAACATTCTGTAAAACATCAATGGCGGTTCCTCCGGCAGCAGTCAAGTCTTGAGAGACATCTACCACCTTCTTATCGATTTGATAAGACACGCGAGACTGCCGGGCTTTCACCTCCACACTGCCCAAGGTAGCAGAGGCCGGCTCCAAATAAATCCTTGGGAGTTTAATTATTCGATCTTTGCGGATAATTTTAATATTTCCTATGGTTTTTACCTTAAAGCCAATAAAGTGAACCTTAAGATAATAATTCCCATCCTCCACACGACTAAACTTAAAGCTACCATCCTTTTCCGTGATGGTACCATTCACCATGGTGGAATCCGGCAAATGGTAAAGCATTACGTTTGTATATTGCATGGCAATATGCTGATCTTTGTCGAATACTAATCCAATGATTGATCCGCCTTTAGGACTATTAACCGCTGCTGTCGGAGAAGGCATCTGCGCAGATACCATCAATCCTAAAAGAACAAAAGCGACTAACAGTATTGACTTTATTTTCAACATCTTAAAAATTATTTTATCGAATTTAAAACTACTTTTTTCCATTTAATTTTTGTGGGAGATGTCATAAACTGCATGGCCGCCATCCGGTCACTGGATAAGCCCTGTCTCATGCCTCCACCCATTCGTCCACCTCTCATTCCGCCCCCGCCACGGTTCATTCGCGACATCTCTAATTGCAGGTATCCTGTTTCGAAAGCCAGACTAAACGTTTTTGGGGAAGCATTTAAATAGTCCTGTGGATGAGAAAATATCATCGACAAAGGGATCTTTGCCTCATAAATAAGTTGGCTATGCTTATTGATCTGCAACATCACTTGGATGCCGCCTTTACCGATAAAAGCCGCATCAAGACCGGCCTTGTCAAAGCCAACTAAATCGCCCTCTTCCAAACCACCTGAATATCGTAAGTTAAACTTTTGAATCATTTTAAGGGGGTTAGATTCATGTGCAGAACCCTTCCGCCAAGCCTGTTGTCGATGATGTTCTGCTTTGCGATCCTCAGGAGCCCTTTTCTTGGGGTACTCAATACCCAGCACTTCCTTCCCTTTTCCGGAAGGATCAATCCACAAGGTAAAACCCATGGCTATTGTCTTGCGCTGAACCATCGGATTCGTCATTTTAAGATGTACATACAGGTTGGAATCATCATTACTAAAGTTATAATAAAAGCCTGTTTTTTCGTCGTAAGCCAAGCTACCTTTCCAGTCATTCGTTTTCCCATCCACATGCATTTGCCCTGATTGCTCATCACATTTCAAGACTTTTTTCGCCCTATAATTTGTAAAAGAAGTAAGCATAAATACCAAAAACAAACCTAAGATTCCCTTTTTCATAACTTCTTATTTATTGTACAAAATTTCAACATATTGTTCTGTCTAAAAAATAAATTATACCATCCCAGCGATATATCGGATTAAAGAGATGTTTTTAACGATGAAATTATTCTTTAAAGATTAATTTATCCGATCAAGGGCTTTGGAAAACTGTTCTTTATACGAACTACTGACAGGCAACCATTTTCCGGCCACTACCACCCTGTTTTTTTCTACTTTATCAATTTGCGGGATTGAAACAATAAAAGAGCGATGAATCCTGATAAAAGAATCTGAAGGCAAATAATCCAATATCTTCTGCATGGAGATAAGCGTTAAGAAATAATTATCCTTCATCACAATTTTCACATAATCTTTCATGCCCTCCAAATAGTAAATATCCTGAAACACCACCTTTACAATCTTGGTACCATCTTTAACAAACATAAATTCACGCGTATTCCCGGAGATGCCAGCTTGTGCCTGATTGTTTTGGGTATAGCTTTTCAAGGCTTTATTTGCCGCTTTTAAAAAGCGCTCAAAGGAAAAAGGCTTCACCAGATAATCGACTGCATTCAAATCGAAACCACTTACCGCATAATTACTATAGGCGGTTGAAAAAATAAGCAAGGGCTTGTATGTGAGCGTCTCGTAGAGTTGAATACCACTCAAGTCGGGCATTTGAATATCCAAAAAGATTAAATCGATGGTTTCTTTTTGGAGAACTTCCAAGGCTTCATAAGCGTTTTTGCAGCTGGCTACAACATTCAAAAAGGGAACCTTGGCTGAAAATGTCTCCAGGACTTCACGTGCCAGCGGTTCATCATCCACAAGAATACAATTGATCATGATCTTAAATTCAAATGTAACTTCACTTTAAAAATATCCTTCACTTGTTCGTAATCGAGTCGATATTGATGACCATAATGCAAATCCAGGCGTTTTTTAACATTCGACAAGCCAATTCCTGAGGCTTTATCTTTGCTTTTAGCTTGTGACACCCGGTTTGCAACTTCGAAGAAAAGTTCATTTCCTTTCACCGCTATTTTAACGGCAATATCAGCTCCTTCCGAGTCAACACCATGTTTAAAGGCATTTTCAAGAAAAGGGATAAACAACATGGGTTCAATTTGTTTGCTTGCCACATCACCTTCAACGTCAAAAATTATTCGTGCTTCATCTGCGGGGAGGCGCAGCCTTTGCAAAGCAATATAATTGTTAAGATACTTAACCTCTTTGTTTAAGCCAACCAGCTCTTCTTCTGATTCGTAAAGCATATAGCGCATCAAATCAGATAGTTGTAGAATAGCGTCAGGCGTTTTATCCGACTTTTTTATTGCCAAGGCATAGATCCCATTCAGGCTGTTAAACAAAAAATGAGGATTCACCTGCGATTTAAGGAATGAAAGTTCTGACACCAACTTTTCCTTCTCCATATCTTTCCGCTGCTTTTCCTGTTTGTACAATTCGCGGGTTTCGCGAGAAACCGTACTAACAAAAAAGCCCAGCAACACCACCACCAGGGTTCCCGTGTTCTCAGCATTACGCCTTCTCTCCATTCGATGCTTCATTTGGGCTTTCCGTTGTAAAGACTTATAAACACGTGGGGTTTCATAATTTTTTCTCACATACCTCATCGTCAAATCATTGACGTAAAAAGTAAATACTAAACTCAAAACGAGAGCGGCAGCATAAAGAATCTGCTTTTTGGACAGCAAAAAACGGGGAACGAAGATAAAATAGTTTAGATAAAAGAAAACGACAACCAATATGAAATGAAGGTTTCGTTTGATAAAAAAAACCGTTCCGGCAGGTGCTTCAAAAAGCAATTCAGGCAAAAAATACACCACCGACCAGGCGGCAAGGTGAATGATGAGTGTAAGATACTTTCTGGCTTTCATTGAATTGCCGCCTTAGAATTAGATTTTAAAGAGAAACCTATTGATAATTCTCCTCTCTTCATTGCAAAATTAAGCAACTACCCCTATCTAACAACCTAAAATCGACAAATTTCACCATCAATACTACCAACACAAGCTTATGTTCGATAAAATTTAGTTTCAGGAATGAACTATGCTAAATATTATTTAGCCATAAGCTCTTAGGTATTTTCTTACTTTTGTCTATATTAACCAAACTCAAACCATGAAAAAATTTTTCGGCCTCCTCATCGTTGTAAGCCTCATTGTGGGTGCATGCAATCGAAATGTAAAAAACAAAACATCCATGAAAAGTTGTAATCCGCTATTTGGCACTTTTAATACCCCTTTTGGTGTACCTCCCTTTTCCAAAATTAATACCAACGACTACGTCGAAGCTTTCAAAGAGGGGATAAAAGAACATAATGCTGAAATTGAGAAAATCATCAATGATCCTGAAAAAGCCAATTTCAGTAATACTATTGAAACCCTTGAGAGAAGCGGCAATCTGCTGAAACGTACAAATACCATTTTTGAAAACATTTTATCGGCCAACACCAACGATACATTGCAGAAAATTGCCAAAGAAGAGGCTCCTGTTCTTTCCGCACATTGGGATAATATCCTGATGAACCAACAGCTTTTTAACCGCATCGATCAGGTGTACGGGCAGAAAGACAAGCTGAAACTGAATGATGAGCAAAAAATGCTGCTCAAAAAGACTTATGAACATTTCGTGCGCGGTGGTGCTAAACTTTCTAAAGCTGACAAAGACATATTGAAAGGAATAAATGGAAAACTCAGTGTACTGTCCCTGCAATTTGGCGACAATGTGCTTGCTGACAACAATGCTTTCCAATTAGTGATTTCAGATAAAAAGGACCTATCCGGATTACCGGAAGCTGTCGTTGAAGCTGCCGCCGAAACGGCCAAAGAAAAAGGCATGGATGGCAAATGGCTTTTTACCCTCAACAAACCAAGCCTCATTCCCTTCCTGCAATATTCAAATCATCGTGCACTTCGCGAAAAGATGTTCAAGGGCTACATCATGCGGGGCGACAACAACAATAATAATGACAACAAAGGCATTGTCAAGCAAATGGTGAACCTGCGGCTTCAAAAAGCCAATTTATTAGGCTACCCTACCTATTCCAATTATGTGCTGGAAGAAAGCATGGCAAAGAACCCAAAAAATGTGTTTAAACTGTTAGATCAGCTGATGCCTGCAGCACTTCAAACCGCCAAAAAAGAAAGTAACGACTTACAGAAACTCGCTGATAAGGAAGGAAATCATTTCAAAATTGCCCCCTGGGATTGGTGGTATTATTCTGAAAAAGTACGCAAACAAAAGTACGATCTGGATGAAGCAGCCTTGCGTCCTTATTTTTCACTGGTAAATGTACGTCAGGGACTTTTTGACGTTTTGAATAAATTGTATGGGCTGACTTTTCAGTTAAACAAAGACATCCCGGTTTATCAAAAAGATGTACAGGCTTATGAAGTACATGAAGCCAACGGCAAACTCACGGGCATTTTGTACATGGATTTTTATCCGCGTTCAAATAAACAGGGTGGAGCCTGGATGACTGCTTATCGTAAACAGCATTATGAAAATGGCAAGAATGTTATACCCATAATTTCTGTTAATTACAACTTCACTCAACCCACAGCTACTTTGCCGGCACTGCTGAGCTTTGATGAGGTAAGCACCATGTTTCACGAATGTGGGCATGCCATGCACGGCTTGTTGAGCCAATGTCAGTACGAAAGCCTCTCCGGGACTTCAGTACCCAGGGATTTTGTTGAGATGCCTTCACAAATTTTGGAGAATTGGGCCGCCGAACCTGAAGTGTTAAAGAATTTTGCCAAAAATTACAAAACCGGCGCTGTTATCCCGGATGCCTTAATTCAGAAAATGGAAGCCAGCAGCAAATTCAATGTTGGATTTGCACTCACAGAATACCTGGCTGCATCCTTCCTGGATATGGACTGGCATACCATTACCAAGCCTTTTGAAGGAAAGGTCAACGATTTTGAAAAGGCTGCCATGAGCAAGATTCATTTAATCCCTGAAATTGTTCCCAGATACCGCAGCACTTATTTCTCACATATTTTCGCAGGAGGTTACGCATCAGGCTATTACAGTTATGTGTGGGCCGAAGTATTGGATGCCGATGCCTTCCAGGCTTTCAAAGAGACATCCCTCTTCGACAAAGCCACCGCTACCCGTTTCCGGGAAGATATTTTATCTAAAGGGGGCACCGAAGATCCCATGCAATTGTTTAAGAACTTCCGTGGTCGTGCGCCTAAAACCGATGCTTATTTGAAGAAGAAAGGGATTAAATAAAGCATACTAATTTGGGCAGCTTAACGGGCTATCCGCTTTAGCGTTGTTGCCGTGGGCAGGTTTTGCAAAGGCGCTGTGGGGTCTTCGTGCCTCAGCCTCCTCGCGCCAGCAAAAACAAAGCCCACGTCTTCCACCGGCTGCCGCTCCTATCTCCCAAAGGGACTCCTATGGAGCCGGCTGCATTACGAATGGTGAGTATTGAACGAAAAACAATTTTCTGACAAATCACATATTTATCTTTATACTTTTATCATATTTTGATATCCTTCCCGCTTCGGGCGTCCTCGCCCGAAGATTATAAAAGAAGGTTTTTACTATTTCAAGCGAATGACGCTTGAAACGGCTTAAGGCGGCTTGTAGGTTTCTGTTTTCTAAACCTTTCAGATACTGTGTTTAATTCCAAATTTTATTTACATTAATTTCCATTTTTTTATATTTTTACAGAGCAGAAAGAAGGCTTTAGTCGATTCGTTGAACCGAAGTCTATCTAGTAGCGGAGAT
>Ga0316204_10000902_pt1 | contig 93047 bp, 88 predicted proteins | sample 6monrhotite_MG_2_FD_205661 | JGI IMG/M metagenome (GOLD analysis project Ga0316204, IMG submission 205661) | Microbial mat bacterial communities from mineral coupon in-situ incubated in ocean water Damariscotta River, Maine, United States -... | ecosystem: Environmental > Aquatic > Marine >... | reverse complement strand
TCAGGAAGAGGTAAACCTCGTTCACAACTTCATCGGAGCCAAAACCCAACCTGCGGTAGAGCTGCAACGAAGGGTTGTAGGTTTCTACATGGAGGCTGACGGTTTTTGCGGAGTTTTTTGCTTTTTCTAAGATTCTTTGGATCAAAAAAGTCCCAATCCCCTGTCCTCGAAACTCCGGGAACAGGGCAATATCAGCCAGCCTGATGTCGGTGTCGTTTTCATGCAGGTAGAGCCGACCAATGTCTTGGCCATCGGCAGAAATGATCTCGTACCGGATACCTGGGTAATGGCTGTCGTAGTGGTCTTGTTGGAGCTTCGACTGCATCCTCAGAAAAGAGTCTTGCTGCTCCTCTGCCCAGCCGTTGTTGGCCATTTCTTCTTGCCGGGTGCTGGCATAAACCTGATACAGGAACTCCTGTTCCGTGGCCTGGGCCAGCCGGGTGCAGATTGATTTTGGGGAGATCATCATGTTTATCATTTAACCTTCAAGATGTATGATTTCAATTCACCAGTCCTTTGCCCAAGGGTCGAAACCTCGGGCTGTTGTGGCTAGTTGATCAGGATTTCGTAAACTGAATTTTCTGCAGTCGGTTGCCGAGGGATCATAAAAAATTCCCTGGCCTCCGAGGCTTCTGGTTTGAGTGGATAGATCGCTTGAGGTAGGTAGACTTCCTTGGGGCCATGCAACAGGACGGAGAACCCTCGGCGGGTCGCCCCAGGCATCTGGTGGCTCTCTTTGAGTTCTGCGCCTTCGGCAAAGGACAGTTGGACCTGTTCCCCTGATTCTAAAATCACAAAAAAGGGAGTTTCTTTCTGGTCGGTGAACCAGCTGAGTTCTGTGACGGGGGTAGCTGCTGTTGACATGATTGTTCCTTGGAAATGAGGGCTAGAGCCCGTTGGACTTGAAAACAACACCAACTCAAAGCCATCACGGCTGAGCGGGTATGATGAATATTGCGTTGAACCCTCGGTTGTATCGCCTGAGAGAAATTGAATTTTTAATGATTAAATATTTTGTCCAAGGGGCTTGGGATTCTTTTATCTCATTTAATGATGTATTTCAACAATTTGTATGGATTAAAATGCAGGTTTATTTTAATGACCTCCTAATTGAGAGATCCAAAGGGCATCCAGTATTTTGATCTGAGGAATTGCAATTTGCTGTAGCTCTGACCCATGGACTGCTGGGCAGTTAGTGGAGCGAAAACTAAAGTTCAGGTCGTTCTTTATGGGGTAATAAATGTTGCGGTGTGACAAAAAACGCTTTGGGGGGCGAACACCTTGGTGAAACTTCGGTGAGTTTCAGGTCTTTAGTACAGCCGGTAACTGATGATGGTTAAGCTAGTGACGGCGGGTATTTTTCCTTTGGAGCGGTCCGCATGGGTCAGCTCTAAGATACACTTCACCCGGCGAACCAAGCTTTGGTAGTGTATTTGGAAGTCGATTTGGATCAAGGTTGGGGTGCCTTCGAAGAGGTCTTTTTCTTCTCGGGTCAGTTGGCCCAAAAGCCCCAGGGTTGTTAGTTCCTGCTCGAATACTGAGTTGCCTCGTCGGGCAAAGGGGTGATCAAAATAGGGCTCTAAGCCCATGGGGTCTTTTTTGGTTAAAATCGTGATTAAGTCGTCTTTCAGCCGACCTAAGTTTTGGTAGGGCGGACCGACCGGCTCGAATTGGTCGATAAAGGCGGAAATTTCCGCCTCTGTGGCCCCGTTGGCATCCAACTGAGCCTCTAGGTGCCCTGCGACGCGGAAATGGGCCTCTAGCTCTTTTTGAGACAGCCGAAGCTGCTGGAACGGAGGCAGTACTTTGACTTCGCTGAGCAAGTCAAAGGGGGCGTTTTTCACCACAAAACTGGGTTTTGCGTTTGGGTATTGCTCCGCTCCATAGGGAAAGTGTTTGTCTGGCTCGCTGTCTGGGTCTTGGTAGTCGTTGATCGCACTCATCACTTCTTCGGGGTTTGGCCCAAAGTAGGCGGTGCCTCGGTCTTTAAAAATCTGGTTCAAGGTGGCCTCAAAGAGCCTCGCCTGGGTGCTTTGGGGCTTATAAATTTGCCGCAAGTTAAACAGGTGGTCTAACGAGCGAAGTCGGATACGGCTGACCCCCGCTTTATCTGACAAAGGCACAATCGCCCCGTCCGGGATTCTGGCAATCCCCCGAGGTGAGTTGGCGACTTCCCAATAACCGGCTTTGCGGATTCCTTGGATCAGCCCACGGAGAACCGAACGACCGAGGTTTTCGACTTGGAACCGGGCGGTGCTGACTTCAAGGTGCCGTCGCTCTAAGGCCCGGTCCTCGAAGCTTTTGGCCAAGGCGAAGGACAAAATGACCAAGATAGATAAGGTCATCAACAACGCCATGCCCTTTTGTTTCGCCTTCATGGCCGCCCCCAAACCACACCCGGCCCCATGGAAGGGTGTACGTTGACTGTGAAGCTCTGGCTGAAGGATTCGCCAGACTCGCCTTTTAAGGTGAGTTGCACATCAATCCCGGTGGGTAACGCTGCCTTTTTGCGTGAAACCCAAGCCGGTGTGGTGGCTCCTGCTTGGTCGTAGTAGGTGAGGTTCATCTCAGTGAGGTGGGTCGAAAGCCGGTGGGTGATCCCTTCTCCGCCCGATTCGATGGGTCCATCGATGAAGTAGGCTTCTCGGCGGTAGAAACCGATGACTCCTTGGTCATCACGGTCAAAATAGTAACTCACCTCGAACAACTCAGGGTTGACGGACCGTTTAAAACTGGTAAAAAACCGGCCCCGTGAATGGACCTGCAAGTCCAGCCGGTCCTGGTTTAGCCCTGACTCTTGGGCATCGGTCCCCCGGATTCCACTGGGGCGAGGTGATTCTGCCGTACCGACAGAGTAGTGTTCTAAATAGACCACGTTGGCCAAGTCTTCTCGGACCAAGGTTTCTAAGTTGCGCAGCTCTTGGCGCATTTTTAGCTTGTCTTCGACTTTTTGCCCGATCCCTTGGAAGTTAAAAAAACTGGTCATCAAGAGTCCAGCAATCGCCGCAAAAAGAGTCATGCTGACCAGCAACTCTAAGAGGGTGAAGCCGGGCTGCTTTTTGGGGAGGTCACTCATTTGAGATCCCCCAAGATGCTGGATGAATAGTCGTAGGATGCACCTCGATCAAGGTAGGTGATGGTGCAGATGATTTGGGTTAAATCGAACCCAAGAAACGGCAGGCTTGATTCCTGGACCACCCACTTTCCACCCTCTAGGGGGTGCCCTACGGGGTACTGCCCGCTGGCTGGCTCGGGCAGCTGCCCTGTTCGTTCCACCGAGAGCAGCCGGTTCATCGCCTCATTTTGGACCTGTTCCAATTGTTGGGTCCGGCTGAGGAAAAAAACGGCCTCTCCCTGGGATTGTAGCAACAGAGCCAATAGCCCCGAAAGCAAGGCAAAGGAAACCAGCACCTCTAAAAGAGTGAATCCAGCTTGTTTCATTGCCCTTGGTTCAGTCGTATGAGTTTTGGCTCACCCATGATGTTATCCACCTCGACCACCATCCGATTGCCCTCTCGGTATAGTTGCAAGGAGAACAAGTCGGTCAAGCCAGAGTGATCGATGAAAATTTCGGACTCTAACCCAAAAATTGGGTCAAAATCGAGGGACTGGAAACCCATTTGAAATTGCTTGTCCTGTCGTTTTACCACCGGCTTCATTTGCACCCCATCGGACAACGTAAACCCTCGGAGCCCTTTAGATTCATAAGGGTGATAGGCTTCCGGGTCCGCCCCATCTTGTTGATACAGCCGGACTTCTCTTTTGGGGGAGTCAAATACCAGCTTGAAACCAGAGCCTCCAAGCAAGGCCTCCTTCTTCAAACGGGAGATCAGTAGTTGAATTTTTTGGCCGTCTTTTTCTAGAGGCCCTTGGAACAACAAAGAAAACCTTGGCAAAGCCATACCCATGAATAACACCATCAAGAGCAGCACCATGCTGACTTCAATCAGACTCATCCCAGATTGGCTTGGCCGTTGTTTACTCATGCACCAAGTCTTGGTCCAGCCCTTCGCCACCTGGGGTCAAATCCGCACCAAGGCACTTGAGCTCAAAAGCTCCAGCGCTGGCTCGGTACGCATAATCCCCACCCCAAGGGTCTTGAGGGACTTTTTTGGAGTTTAAATAGGGCCCTCGCCAGTTTGCGGGCACACGGCCAATTGTCGGGCGTGCGATCAGCGCTTGCAGGCTTTGCTCACCGCTTGGGTAGCGAGAGTTATCCAACCGATACAATTCCAAGGCACCAGCCAGATTTTTCATTTGGATGCGAGCTTGATCCACTTTGGCTTCGTCTAGTTTGCTGAACAGCGCAGGGCCAACGAGGGCGGCGATACCCGCCATGATCACGATCACGATCAGGATTTCAATGAAGCTGAAACCAGGTTGGGAGCGATTTTTTTGGGATTTTATGGGGGCAGAAGTCCCCTTTTTTGTTTGAGTGATATTCTCTTGCATGGCCTTTGCATTTACTATTGTGAAGTTACTGTCAGTCACCCGAGGTGTCTCTGAGAGATTTACATTAACTCAAAGAAATTTTTTTTTCATCCCCAATTCGACTTCTCATGGGTGAACAAGTAAAATATATCTTTCTGGCGATTTTATTCATCGCCTTTTTTACCCTAGAGCTTCAGGCCCAGACTTCTGGTTACCTAGAAGACGAAGGTTCGAACCTTTGGAACCAAGAAAGCTTCATTGAGTCAAACCAAAATGAAGAGTCTTTTGGTGAGGCCGGTGGTGACTATATTGGAGACGGGGAGCTGAAAAGCCTAGAGGCCGCTGCGGCGAGGTCAAAAGGCCCTGGGATGGATTTAGCCGCCCAGCTCGAAAAAGACAAAAAACTGCTGCCTGATAATATCCTCTACGGCTTAGGCACCGGGGTGATGATCGGTGGGTGGTTTGCCATCCTGCAAGGGAAAAACGCCCGTGATAACACCCGTTACCTGGGGATGGGTGTGGTGGTTGGCACTTTATTGGGCATGGCGATTGGCACAAAATCTGTGTACCAACCGCTGTTGCGTGGCTCCAATGATCCGGCCCCCAAGCCATTGGATTTACTCAACCCGGTGTTGATGACGGACCACCGAACAGCGAGAGCAGGGCTTTCGCTGAACCTGAGGTTCTAGCGCCTCACTCCGCGAGTTCTGGGTATTGTTTGACCAGTTCGTCCACCTTCGCTTCCGCTTCTTCCCATTCCTGAGTCGCCTTTTCGATGTCTTTCCCAAGATCGGCTTTCTGGACTAAGACCTCGTCCAACTCTTTTTTGAACGGTGGTTTGTACAGGGTACCTTCGGCGAGTCGTTCGTCGATTTTCTTCACGTCGTTTTCTAGCTGACCAATCTTCTTTTCTTTGTTCCGCAAGCCTTTTTTAAGGCGGTTCAGCTCTTTCTTGGCGTTACGGCTATCCATGCTGTTTTTTTGTTTTTCAACTGGTGCCGCAACAGTGCCCGCTGCGGTTGGGCTCGGCTGGCCCGCACGGTCTAGGTAGTCTTGCCCTTCTTTATCTAGGTACTCTTGGTAAGTCCCCGCAAAGTGCAAAAATCCGTCCTGGTTGAGCTCTAAAACTTGGGTTGCGATCCCTTCAATGAAGCGGCGGTCGTGACTGACACAAATCACAGTCCCTGTATAGCTTTGCAAGGTTTCAGTGAGCGAATCAATGGACTCAATGTCCATGTGGTTGGTCGGCTCATCAATCAACAGCAAGTTTGGCTTCTCCAACATAATACGGGCGAAGATCAGTCGGGCGGCTTCCCCACCGGAAATTGAACCCGTCGATTTGTGGACGTCATCGTCGTTGAACAACACCCTTGCCAGCAGCGACCGGATGGAACCGATGGTGGCCCCAGGTTCGAAGGAATATAACCATTCGTAGGGGGTGGTGTTGGTCGGGATTTGCTCGTGGTGGTCCTGAGGGAAATAGCCAATTTGTGTTTCATGGCCCAGAGCCACTTCACCTTGGTCAGCTTCCAACTGACCGAGGATGATTTTCAGCAAAGTGGATTTACCAATCCCGTTGGGCCCAATCACCGCTAGCCGCTCCCCTCGTTGTAACTTGAGGCTCGCTTTTTTGATCACCTGATGGCTACCAAAGGACTTAGAAATATCATCAATCTTGATGGCTTCCTTACCGCTTTGTCGTTTGATTTCAAACTTGAATTTTGGGTGAATCCGCGACGTACGCTTGATCACCATGTCTTCCATCTTTTCGATCTGCTTCGCCCGACTACCGGCCTGCTTAGCTTTACTGGCTTTAGCTTTAAACCGGTCTACAAAGGCTTGTAACTCTTCCTTTTTCTTCTCTTGCCGAGAGATATCCGCCTCTTTTTGGGTTCGTTCCAAGGTTTTTGCGGCAACAAATTTATCATAATTCCCAGGGTAGACTCGGATTTCCTCGTAATCAATATCAACCATTTGGTTACAAACGGTGTTGAGGAAATGCCGGTCGTGGGAGATGATCACGAACGCCCCTTCGAGCTGACTCAGGTAGCCTTCAAGCCAAGCAATGGAGCTTAAGTCAAGGTGATTGGTAGGCTCATCTAAAAACAAAAAATCCGGTCGGCTGAACAAACATTGAGCCAGTAAAACCCGGAGTTTATAACCCCCAGAGAGGGACTTGAGGGGTTTCTCATAATCAAGGATACCTAGCCCGGATAGCAACGCTGAGGCTTCGGCTTCGGCGGTATAACCATCGTTATCCGCAATGATCATTTCCAATTCCCCAAACCGGTGTCCCGTTTCCTCAGAAACGTCCCCTTCGGTCAAAGCGAGCACATCTTTTTCTTTGATCGCCTGCCAAAGGGCTTTACGGCCCATCAACACCACATCCATGATCCGGTATTCTTCAAACTCGTAATGATCCTGGCTCAGGATACCGAGTTTCATCGAAGAAGGCATGGTGACTGTCCCTTCTTCAGCAGTGATTTGGCCGGAGAAGATCTTCAGTAAGGTCGATTTCCCAGAACCATTGGCCCCAACAAGGCCATAACGGCCGCCAGGGTTGAGTTGGAAGTTCACATCTTCGAAGAGCACTTGTTTGCCAAAGTGCATGGATAAGTCGTTAACGGTAATCATCAATAAGCCTATTTAAAAAGAGTTGGATCACTCGTTGCTACCCTGGAAGGACCAATCTGTCAAAGAGGTAAAGCTGTTCTTTGTTGACCAGCCATCTCTTTGTCTTTACCTTGGGAGCAGCACCTTGTCCCTTTAGGTAGATAAATATGATGAATCGGAAGACATTTTTACGCCGCTGGTTAGATAAAATTTTCGTTGAAGAAGGTTTCCCTTTGGCTCGCTTTGTTATCGGCGCCTTAGTTTGTTGGGCCTTGGTTTCAGTGTTGCTGCGGGTGTGGGTCAATGGGTTGATACCCACCGAGATTGACCCAAACGCTGGCTCATGGAATGAAGCCTTTTGGAGGGCGATGATAGAAACCTTTGATCTCGCTGGTTTGGGTAAAGAAGAGTTGTCGAACTGGCCAAATCGGTGGGTTGGATTGATCACGGCCTTGGTAGGCGGGTTGATCCTGTTGTCTGGAGTCGCTGGGCTCAGCGCAAAACTGACGGTGAAACGGCTCAATTGGCAATCAGGTTTAGGGGATCTCGGTTGCTGCGGTCATAGTTTGGTTTTGGGGTTTGCGGAGCAGGGGATCGATGTCATCGAAGAGTTGATCGAAGCAAACCGGTATAATAAAAAAGCCGAGATTGTGGTGCTGAGCGATCTGGAGCCTGCCGAAGCATTGGAACGGCTGAAAGAGGGCATCTCAAGTTTTGAAAACACCCGCATCCATTGTCGTAAAGGAAACATCAGTAGCCCCATTACTTTGTCGAGGGTCGGTGTAGACCGGGCTCGAACGGTGGTGTTGGTCAACCCTGTCCAGCCTTGGGAAAATGAAGAACTAAAACACGAAGGGGATACTGCCATGCAAATGGCTGTGATGGCGATCCAAGCAAGCTGCCCGAAAAACCCGCCCCCGGTGGTGGTTCGGATGCATTTTAAGCGGAATCTACAGGTTGCCCAAAGCATCTTGCCAGGCCGGGTGTTTGCCGCCCAGGAAGACTTGATGATGGCCAAGATCATTGCCCAAACCGCCAGGAACCCAGACGTCGGTCGGGTGTATTCCAATTTGGCAGGTTTTCGAGGTAATGAATTTTATTTTTTGAAGATGCCCAGCCAGTTGGTTGGCCTCAGTTTCATGGATGCAGCGATGTATTTCACCGACGCCATGCCCCTAGGGATTCGGTATTCGGACGGAACGATGGGGCTGAACCCGCCTGTTGAACAAAGCCTACAAGCAACTGAGGACCTGATTTTGCTTGCGCTGGATGCCTCCCATTTGCGCTGTTTGGATTCTCCTTGTATTGCCGCACGACCCCTATCTATCAGTGAGCGCCGAGGAGGAAACAAGCGGGAACATTATTTGATTTATGGTTGGAACCGGAAGGCCCAATCAGTGATTACGGAGTTCGCAACCTACTTGGCCCAAGGTTCGGTGGTGAATATTGTGGTGCCCGAAGTCACAGAAACCATTGAACGGCAGTTTAAAGTGCTGTTGAAACAACACGACAACCTCCAGCTTGGGTTGGGCCAGGTGAACCCTGGTGAGGAAAGTTTCCCCGCAAAACTGAACCCTGAACGATACCGGGCGGTGTTGTTACTGTCCTTACAAGGACGTGGGGCAGAGGCGATGGACCGGATCACGTTCAGTTTGCTGCTGAAGTTTCGAGCGTATTTTGGTGACCGATTGGCCGAGACAGGGAAAACCTCTCGGACCAAGCTGCTTGCTGAGATCCAACGGACAAAAAATGGTCGCCTGATGCAGGCAACCGGGGTCAACAGTTTCTTGATTTCCTCACAAATTTTGTCGAAGATCTTAGCACAAGTCGCTGATGAACCCAGCGTCTTGGCCATTTATGATGACCTTTTTCAGGCCAACGGGAACGAGATCTACTTCAAAGACCTTTCATTGTATTTAGACGAACTCGACGTGGAGGTACACTTCGCAGATCTTGTGCTCGCCGCCCAGCGTCGTGGGGAAGTTTGTCTGGGGATAAAATTGAAACGTTTGGGGGATGGGCCGGAAGATAATTTTGGTTTGGTGATGTTACCTACCAAAAGTCAAAGTTTTTGGGTAGCCCCAGGAGACCAGTTGATCACCCTGGCTCCCGACCAAACCTGAGTCGTTTAGTCAGCTTGAGCAACGGCTAATTTTTGATACATCCCGTTGATTTTGCTCATCCATTCGTCGAGCACAGGGTTGGAATCATACTGATCAGGGTGATATTTTTTGATCAGCTTCCGGTAAATTAACTTGAGGTTTTCACTCCGAGCAGCGCCCTGCAAGAGCCGCATATCTTGGTCGAAATCCAGCTGATCCGGGGCAGAAACCCTGGTAGATACCGAGCGTTTTGGCTTTTGACGGGTGACTTTTCCGACCCGGTCGACCCGGTGATTTTCCCCTTCTACCTTTTTCTTAACGGTCTGTTTTTCTGCCGAGGCGGCTTTTGGTGCCCCTTGCGGTTTCTCAGTGTACCCCTCTGATTTGAGCTGTGCCTTTTCATAGGCCAGGGCCTCTTCTTCTTTCTGGACAGCGGCACCTTTGATATCTTTGGCAATTTCCCCTAAAATGATCTGGGTCAGATCCATCGGTTTGAACGCCTTGCCTAAAAAAATGTTTTTCTCTAGCCCTTCTAAGGTGAAGTGAGCGTACCAATAAGGACCATGCCCCTTGGCGGTCAAGCAGGTCACGCAATTGGGCTTGCTGCAAGGCAGATGCTTTAATGAGTAGGTGATCACAACTTGGTCCAGCATGTCTTTCGGGCTTGCGTTCATGTTCCTCATGTCTTGGTCTTGGCGGCAAGATTGACAAATCGTTAAAAAAAGCCAAACCTGATTGAGCCTTTTGCCTGTTGATCTATCCTCACGATTGGATTGATTCAGGCGTGGCAAAAAATCGGTAAAATGATGACTTACTGGTCTTTAAGATAGGTCGAAGAATGCAACCGATGTTCCATTTTTAGTTTCAACACCCCCATCACCTAGTTTAAAGTTTATGAAAAAACTCACACTTTTGCTATCCCTTATTTGTTTGTTAAGCCCTTCAGCCTGGGCGGGTTACCAAATTAGCGGGACGATTTCAGCTGAGCAAGGCCAAAAAACCGAAGGGATCAATGTGGTGTTGATCGAGCAAAACCCCAATAAACCACCCCAAGGGCCGATTGCTATGGCCAAAGTGGGCAAAGGTGGGGTGTACCAGTTAGAAGTCCAAGAGGTTGATTCGACATCACAATATATGGTCGGCACCCGTCTCGGGGAAGTGCGAGCCGCTTCTAAACCCTTCAAAATTGATCAGCCGAAAGTGACGGTTGATGTGGTGATTGAAGGGGCCGCCGCAGTGGCGGTAGATTCTGAAAATCTCCTGAAAGGGCCGTTCGTTTTTGCTGGCACTGTGCGAGCCGAGCCGGGGTTTGATGCCTCTGGGGCGACCATTCAGCTGATTCAAGTGCCCATGGACAACCCAAAGGGCAAAGTGATTGCTCAAACTGTTTCGGACGAAGACAACACGTTCAGCATCACCTTAGACAATGCCGATAAACATTCGTTGTATGTTGTCGCTGCCGCCAAAGGGGTTCGGATGGGCAGTTCGGACTCATTCCCGCTTCAGGCAGGGTTTGAGTTGCCCCCTTTTGACTTGGAATTTTTGCAGGTCACCGACGACCCGAGCCATTTTGCGATCAAAAAGAACTTGTATTACTTTGAGTTGATGCCAGAAAAAGTTCAAGTCACAGAGCTTTTGCTGGTGGAAACCGAATATAAGGGAACTTTGGACTTAACCAAAAAGCCTTTTGTGAAGCAGTTACCTATTGGGGCAACCAACTTCCAGGTGATGCGAGCTGTGGGTCAAACCCAGGTTGAGGAAATCGGTGGCAAGGCGATCATTGCGGTGGCCTTTAACTATGGCCGAGGGCAGATCTATTTTTCTTATGATCTACCACCGTCGGCTTTTGACCAAGACTTATTGTCCCAGTTGCTACCTCGGACTGAAGAGGTCGATTTGGTGCGGACTTCAGCGGGCTTTGATGTCAAATTCCTAGGGTCCTTGTCAGAAAATGTGATTGAGTCAAAAAAAAGTCATGGCCAGGAAGTGTATTTTTCAAAACGAGCTTTGGTGCTTGGGGGCGAAAAAGAGGTGAAGTTTAACTTGAACGTCGAACTGATCCCTCAAAAAAGGCTGTTTTATCCTGCAACCCTTTTGATGGTGCTGTTGCTGTCTGGGCTGTTTTGGTATGTGAAGGTGAAGCCTGAACGCAAATGAATTTGGTTCGGTATTTTAAAGAGTCTACCCATCCCTTTTATGGTTCGGTGGTGGCGTTGGTGATGTTCCTTTGTTACGAGGTGTTGCTGGTCGCCGAACCCTTTGGGGCACATGGCCAGATCCGCAATGCGCCAGAAGCATGGGTGCGGACGATCATCGCTTATTTGGGGGTCGCCCCACAATACCTCACTTTTGTGATGATCACCTTCAGCCTGCTCGCTTTGGCCTGGTTTTCTAGGACGATTGGGAAGGTCCAGTGGAGCTTCTTGGCGGTGCTGGTCGTTGAGTCCATGTGCTGGGGAGCTGTGAGTGGGGTGCTGATCCAGTTGATTTTGGGGTCATTGTTTTTTTCTGCCACCACCATGGCTGGAGGAACCCTGACCCAACTGGGCCTGTCTGTTGGGGCAGGGCTGTTTGAAGAGTTATTTTTTCGGGTGTTTTTAACCACCTTGCTGTTTTGGGGGTTTACGAAGCTGATGCCCTTCCGGGTGTTGCCGATGTTGGTTGCGGTGGTTTGTTCCGCCTTATTGTTTTCCGCTAGCCACTATATCGGGAGCCTCGGTGATCCTTTAGAATTATATTCTTTTATGTTCCGCTTTGCCGCAGGTTTGTGGTTCACCACCCTGTTCGCTACCCGAGGCTTTGCGGTCGTCAGCTTAACCCATGGATTTTACGATATTTTCCTGGTTCTTTCCTGACGATTGACAGGGGTTCTGCAAACCGTCAGACTTTGATTCATCTCATTCCAGATCCTTTGACGAACACTCGAAACTTGCCATGAAACGAACGATCCTTGTTTATTGTGCCCTGTTGATGACATTGGGCTTCACCGCATCAGCTCAAGCTGCTGGGAAATTTAAGATTGCTGTTGTGAATGTCCAGCAAGCGATCAGTCAATCGAAAGAAGGTGCCAAAGCCAAAGCCTATTTCCAAGCTCAGCTACGTAATAAGGAACAAGGGTTTCGTGCAAAGGGCATGAAAATCAAGGAAGCTGACGAACAACTTCAAGCTGCGATGATGCTCTCTGAAGCAGCCCGGGCCAAAAAAACGACCGAGTTGAACCAGATGAAGCGAGGCCTTCAGACAGAAGTCAAGAAGGCCCAAGATGATTATCGCTTAGAAGAAAGGAAACGTTTGCAGCAGATCAGCCAAGGCGTATTGATGGCTGTCCGTAAAGTTGGTGAACGGGACAAATATGACTTGGTGATGGAGGCAACACTGCGACAAACCTTGTTATACACCCCTTCGAACATCACAGATATCACGGAAGAAGTCGTGAAGGTGTTTGATAAAATGAAGACCGGAGGGAAGTGAACATGGAAACAATTTTAGATATTTTGGCAATCAAAAAAAGACTGAAACATCGGTATCCTTTTTTGTTGATTGATCGGGTGATAGAGCTTGAAGAAGGGGTATCCTGTACTGCGATCAAGAATATCACCGCCAATGAAATGGTGTTTAATGGCCATTTCCCGGAAATGCCAATTTTCCCAGGGGTGATGATCGTGGAAGCCATGGCTCAGGCTGCTGGGATCGCTGGATATACCTTGCATGAAGACGCTGATAAAGATCTGAGTTATTTTGCTGGGTTTGATAAAGTACGATTTAGGCAACCGGTGGTCCCTGGTGACCAGTTGGTGCTGAAGTCCCGGTTGGTGAAACGTCGGCGGACCATTTGGTTTATGGCTGGTGAAGCCTATGTTGACGGTAAATTAGTTGCCAGTGCTGAGTTTAAGCTGGCGACAGTTCCAGGGCCAAAGGGGTAATTTGATTCATCCAACTGCCATCATCGACCGGGCCGCAACCGTTCACCCACGAGCTAAGGTTGGTGCTTATAGCTGCATCGGTGCCAACGTTGAAATTGGGGCTGACTGCGAGATACTGCAACACGTTGTGATTGAAGGGCCGACGAAAATCGGGCCACGGTGTCGGATTTTTCCTTTTGCATCGATTGGCATGGAGCCGCAAGACAAAAAATTCCATGGTGAGGTTTCATACCTAACTATCGGTTCTGATAACCTAATCCGGGAAAATGTCACCATCCATCGAGGCTCAGAAGCCGGTGGTGGCCATACCCGTATCGGGAGCCATAACTGGATCATGGCCTACGTCCACATCGCTCATGATTGCCAAGTCGGCAGCCACATCGTTTTGGCGAACGCCACGACATTAGGTGGCCATGTGGAGATTGGAGATTACTCGGTACTCGGTGGCTTGACTGCTGTACACCAGTTCTGCCGGATCGGGGACTATGCGCTGACCGGTGGGCAGTCCATGATCGCTCAGGATGTTGCACCCTTTATGATCGCAGCAGGCAACAGGGCTAAGGCCGCAGGCTTGAACTTTGTAGGGTTAGAGCGCAATGGCTTCACCAAAGATCAGATCGAAGAACTAAACAAGATATACCGCATATTTTTCTTGAGTGGCCTGTCAAAAGATCACGCTTTACTCAAGCTAGAAAAAGATCTTGAACTCTCAACAATCTTGAAATCGTTTGTTGATTTTATCAATCAGTCCCAACGGGGCATCGTTCGGTAGACCTATGAAAATCGCTGTTATTGGTTATGGTTATTGGGGGCCGAATTTGGTCCGAAACTTCTCTTGGACTGATGGTGTCGAAGTGAAATATGTGTGTGACCTGGATAAAAAGAGGTTGGCCACTGTGAGAGGGATGTTCCCCAACGTTGAAGTGATCACCACCAACTATCAGGAAGTTTTAGACGATCCTGAGGTGACTGCTGTTGCGATCAGCACGCCAGTGCGGACTCACTATCCCTTGGCGAAGGCTGCTTTGCTCAAAGGCAAACATGTCTTGGTTGAAAAGCCGATGACGGATTCAGTGAGCCAAGGTGAAGAGTTAGTGAAACTTGCTAAAGACAACAACTTGATCTTGATGACAGACCACACCTTCTTATACACCGGTGCGGTTCGAAAAATCAAAGAATTGGTTGATGCAGGTACGCTGGGCGAAGTGCTCTATTTTGATAGCATGCGGATCAACCTAGGTCTTTTCCAAAGTGATGTGAACGTGATTTGGGATTTGGCCCCCCATGATTTATCGATCATGTTGCATGTGATTGATAAAAAACCAGTGTCTGTTTCCGCTCAAGGTGTGGCTCATGTTGCAGGGCAGCCAGTGAATATTGCCTACATGACGGTGTACTTCGAAGACACCACCATCGCACACTTCAATGTGAATTGGTTGAGCCCTGTGAAGGTGCGGCAGATTCTGATTGGTGGCTCTAAAAAGATGATTCTTTTTGATGACAACAACAACACTGAAAAAGTGAAGGTTTTTGATTCTGGGGTCGATCTAGGTAGCAAGGAAGATCTTTATAAAGCTTTGATTTCTTACCGAACGGGGGATGTATACTCTCCAAAGCTAGACGGTTCTGAAGCATTGCGACTGGAATGCAGCCATTTCTTAGAATGTATCGAAAAACAACAAACACCGCTGACAGACGGCCAATTTGGCTTGGATGTGGTTCGGCTCCTGGACGCTGCACAGCGTTCCATGGACAACCGAGGTGCGGTGGTTGAGTTGGACGATTAAATCAATAACCTGAAGTGGCAGGTTTTACCTGCTCGCTTACACAGCCCTAGATTGAAGGCATGACAAAACTAATGGTGGTTGCCGGTGAAGCCTCTGGTGATTTACATGGCGGGCATGTCGTCAAAGCCCTCAAAGCTCGGTTGCCTGAGCTGGAACTTTATGGGACCGGTGGCCAACATTTAGCTGACGCAGGGGTGACTTTGTCACACCGTGCTGAAGATATGGCGGTGATCGGCTTCAAAGAAGTCCTTAAAAATTACTCCTACTACAAAGGCATTTTTGACGAGCTTGTCGCTTCGTTAGATACCCAACGGCCAGATGCGGTGTTGTTAGTGGACTACGCTGGGTTTAACCTGCGGTTTGCTAAAGAGGCCAAAAAACGGTCTATCCCGGTTATTTTCTATGTAGCCCCTCAAGTATGGGCCTGGAAAAAGGGCCGGGTGAAAACCATGAAAAAGGTGATTGATCACTTGGTGGTTTTGTTTCCTTTTGAAGTGGAATTTTTTGCTCAAGAAGGGATGAACGCCCACTGTTTTGGGCACCCGCTGCTGGATATTGTCCGGCCTACTCAAAGTCGAGATTCTTTTTTTACCGCCCAGGGCCTGAACTTGGAAGAAAAGCTAGTTGCTTTGCTGCCCGGTTCGAGGCGCAACGAAGTGGAAAAACACTTGCCTTTGCTGTTGGACTTGGCGGCAAATCTGGCAAAACAGGTGCCTGGAGTTCAGTTTGTTTACCCAGTTGCCCCGACAGTGTCCGAGGAGTCGATCAAGGCTCAGGTGGACCGGAGTGAGGTCAAGGTGCATTTGCTCCGAGGAGAAACCTATGACGCAGTGTCTGCCGCTGATTTTGCGGTGGTTGCTTCAGGAACAGCGACCTTGGAAACGGCCATCTTAGAAACACCGTTATTGATTTTTTATAAAGTCGCAGCGACGTCCTACGCCATTGGCCGATATCTTCTTCGGATCAAGGCGATCGGGTTGCCCAATATCGTGCTTGGCGAAGCGGTGGTGCCGGAGTTCGTGCAAAGCAAAACTGAGCCAGAAAAGATGGCTGATCAAGTGGCCAGTTATTTGAAAGACCCCCTGTTGTACGCCGGCCAGAAACGGCACTTACAGCGATTGCGGGAGAAATTAGGTCTGCCAGGGGCTTACGAAAAAACAGCGGAATTCATCCAAGACTTGCTGGAAGGCCGGGGGTAAACGGCGCTTGGGTTGCCGTTGAGAAAGTAGCTCTTTGGTTTGCTGGGAATGATCGTTGCATCCCTGATCAAGCTGGTTGCTTTTACTTCCCGGTTATCGGGATACTTTTATATGCTTATCAGGTTTGCTATCCATGAAAACCGCACCCTCCTTTTTATCTACATTCTGGCTTCTCGGGTTGAGCTGCTTATGTCTGCTGGGCACTCCTCAATTGGGTCTAGCGCAACAAAGCGATCTTTCGGTCGGTCTAGCGGTGGGTATTTCCAGTCAGCCGGAAGAAAGTGATTTTGAGTCCACCGGTCAGACCCTTGACTTGAACGTGAATTTTTCTGGGTTTCGGGCCGGATATAATTCTGCAGAGTCCTTTTTAAACACAACCTTTTATGAGCGTAACTGGCCGATCAGGCTGAAGTCGGAGTCCTATTATGGGGCCTGGGTGTTTGGTGGGGACCAAGGCAGTTATCTGTATGGAATGTTGGGCTTAACTTACCAGATAAACACCCTAGAACTTCAAAACGGTATCGGTGCACAGCGGACTCAAGACTTTGGACTGCTGACCGGAGCGGGGTATTTGTTTGATCTGGACAGCCTGTTATTGGGGTTACAGTGGACCATGATCAGCGGAAAATCAAAGTTCAATGATATCAATGTTGCCACCGGCAGCAATCAGTTTCAGCTTGCGACCCTAATCCCCTTTTAGTGATGAAACGATCTACCAAAGTCTTCTTGTTTACTGTGGGACTGCTTGGGCTTAGCCAGTTAGCAGGCTGCAAACAGGACAATAGTTTTAAAACTAACTTGGCCGCTTCGGCGTTAACCAGGTCCTTTGCAAAGTACTTAAAAATAGCGTCGAATTACACTACCAAAGCCTCTGGGGCCAGCTCCCCAGTGATCACAAGCAGCCAAGCCTTTGATACAGGTTACTGGGGCTGGAATGATTCGACCGGATACTTGAGCAACTCGACAACCTTGGTTCTACACCATGACTTTGCCCAGCCGCTCCCGACTGAGCAGTATCAGCAAAGTTTCTTAGTTCCTTTTGGCGATGGGACTTGGCCCAATAACTATGTGTCAACCGGAGTGATTCGGCCCAAAGAAATCACCGATTACAGCTACACGACCTTTGACACCGCCAACACAGAAACAACCCCTACGCAGCCAAACACCTACGTAGTTCAGTACGATCTGCAGACTGGATTTGTCAAAAGTGCGGTGGAAACCGTCTATGACACCAGTGGGGTCATTGCGACAAAAACAGTCTATAAGTTTGCCGAAGATCCTAGGGGATATAGCGAATATTATAACGCTGGATATAGTGTCTACACTGGGGCAGCTCAGGATCTGAGTGGCTCAACAGTCACCAACATTGAGGTGAGTACTTCGGGGACCAGCAGCTTAGAAACCTATACTTACAAAAATTTTAATGCAGCAGGCACTTTGGCCGATTTTACCCCCAATACATTTGGGAGTAAAAACGGATCGGTGGTCCTCAAAAAAGTCGTCACTGTTGGGGTCTACCAGGATGCAAGCACCGATATTTCGTCAAACTCGGTTGTCACAACAACCACGGACTATGTAAACGACACAGTTGCCGTTTTTAAAGATGTCCAGACGGTGGTTTACAACAACCTGACCAACCGTTTGCCACAAAGCAGTATAGCAGCGACCTACACCGTTGCCTCTGGGGTGGAAACCTTGGCGTCTAAGACTGTGACAACCTACGCAGACGGCTTTGAAGCGACTCGGGTTGAGTATGCGGTGGCAGCAGGGGTGCCAACGGCATTGATCACCACTGAGACCACCAGGAACACCAAAGGTCGGCCTACACAAGTGGTGAAAAAAAATGCAACATCTGTGATTTATTACCAGGAAGACTACACCTATGACAGCTCAGATCGTTTATCGACCTTTCGGGTTTTAAATGTAGCTGCTGACGGTGGTTTGACTTGCGCAGCAGGGTCCTATGATATGTCCTATCAGGTAACGACTTCCGTAGCTGGCGCAACGATTAACTTTGTGACCAAAGCAGACTACCCCTGTGCGACGACCGTCTTGAGTGCAGACCCAACAGGGAAGGTAACAACGGGTTACAACGCAGAGTTTTTGCCTGTTTCGGTGCAAACATATACCTACACCGCAGGGACTTTTGTGCTCACCGCACAGACAGGTTACACCTACAATACCTCCAACCGGCGGACACGGCAGCAGGATTATACGGTGGTTCAGGAAATCGCAACCGCTGGCGCCTACATTGATTATACCTATGATACCAACGGGTTTTTGGTTTCCCAAATTGGCTACACCGTAGCTGGAATGCCTAGTGCTGCTTATACAGTCTACAACTTTACTTATAAATAAGGGCGGTAGCCCAGGCTACTTGCCATTTGTAAGCATAGGCAGTATCCTTTAAACATAGAATTGGTGCCGAAACCTATATTGTGGAGAACAATGGAACCGACTTTCGCTTATGCCACTCCTGTAGTTGCTGCTCAGGCCCATCCTGCTGAACGAATGGCTTTTCTTCGTAAGGTGTATGGGTTGTTGGCTCTGAGTACCTTCATCGCTGGTGCAAGTGCCTTCATGACTGCCAGCACTCCGGCTGTTGTACAGTTAGCAAGAGAACATCAATTTCTGTTGTTCGCCCTTGAAATTGCAGCGATCTTTTTTACCTTCTGGGCGAGAAAGAAAGAAACCATCGGGTTAGTTGCTCTGTTTAGTTTTGTGGCTCTGACCGGGGTCACCACAGCGCCGATCACCTTGACGTACACCGGCGGGACGATTGCTAATGCAGCGATGTTGACCGGGATTATCTTTGTCGGCTTGTCTATTTATACGGTGACCAGCAAAAAAGATTTCACCTTCATGGGCGGCATGCTGACCACCGGGTTGATCATCTTGATCGTTGGCGGACTGTTGAACATGTTTGTCTTCCAAAGCTCTGGCATGTCTTTCTTGTTCAGCGCAGGTGGAGCTTTTTTATTCAGCGGCTTCATCATCTACGACACTTTCAATATCCTCAACCGGTACCCAACCGATGAGTATATCTCAGCAACTTTGACGTTGTATCTTGACGTTCTAAATTTGTTTTTGATGTTGCTACGTCTTGTCGGTGGCAGCCGAGACTAGGTTTTACACCTTTCTAGCACGCTAGAAAGGTGTCCTCAGCAAGCTCTTGTTGAGGTCTAGAGATACCCTTAGGTTATTTGAAGACACAGCCAGCGGCACTGGGGCACAACAATCCTGTGTGTCAGTACCGCCAATTCGTTTTTCAAAGCGCTGGGATGTTTTTCTTGTTCGGTGGTTTCATCATCTACGACACCTTTTATATCCCCAACCGTGAGCAGCTCTCAGCAACTTTGAGGTTGTGTATTGACGTGGCTACGTCTTGTCGGCAGGAGCCGAGACCTTGTGCCATTCTAGCGTGCTAGAAAGGTGCCTTCAACAAGCTCTTGTTGAGGTCCCTGGAAATCCTTGGATTTTTTGAAGATACAGCCAGCGGTGCTGAGGCACAACAATCCTGTGTGTCCGTGTGGCTAAATCTGTTTTTCTTAGAGGTGGTCGGACAGCTAGCTAGCAGGGCGATGTAGACCGCCTGCCGTTTAGTATGCTAGCTTAGCCGAGGAATTGTTTGGAATCAAAACAAGCTTCGATATAATATTTGCCTGCTACGGTATCAAAAGGAATGAGGATGATCCGGGCTTCGACAAAGTGCTTGATGTTATGACCCAGGCCTTTTTCTGTCACAGGGATACCTGCAGAGAAATGAAACCCAAGTTTTGCTAGTTCCCGGCGGGCTTCTCCACTCACCATGTTGACAATCTCACCAACCATATCCACAATTTCACCGTCGATATCCTCGTACTCTTGACCAAACATTTGCTGGGCAACCGCTAGGATACACTTTTTGGTGAAGCTGATACTGATTGAACCTCTGGATTCACCGGTGAGTTCAATGATCGCAGAGATTTCTCCCAATGCGACACTGTTCCCTGCTTCCTTTAACGCAGGACGTCCAGGTTTTGATTCCATGAAGGCCATGGTGCTCAAGACCTTCTTCGTTGCGATGATAAAGGGGTTTATGTATTCAACCTTCACCTGTGACCTCTCTCAGCAGCCCTAATAATTCCTCGAACTCTTGAGAAACCGGAACCTCAAAGTTGACGGTTTCTCCCGTTTCGGGATGTAAAAAACCTAATGTCATCGCATGAAGGGCCTGACCTTGAAAGGCTTTCAAGCGGTCCACCAGCGATTTTGGATAAATTCGACTTAAATCTCTATAACGTCCATACAAGGGATCACCAACCAACGGGTGAGCCAAGTGATTCATGTGTACCCTAATTTGGTGGGTCCGACCAGTCTCAAGACGACATTCTACATAAGCAAGCTTAGAAAAATTTTCCAGCCTTCTGTAATGGGTGACCGCTCTTTTTCCGCCCGTACGGACTGCAAAACGCATCCTTTCTTTCGGGTGCCGGCCAATGGGTTGACTGATTTTTCCCATAGGTTGTTCCAGTTCACCCCAAACAAGCGCTCGATAGACTCTGGTTATACTATGGTCTCTAAACTGCTCTGACAAGTTTTCTTGAGCTTTGTCAGTTTTTGTTACCACCAACAGCCCAGATGTATCCTTGTCAATCCGGTGGACAATCCCTGGTCTCAGGCCTTCCGATTCAGACTGACCCCAATGAGAAAGCAAGTAGTTCACCAGCGTGTCATCAAAATGACCTGCTGAAGGATGTACTACCATGCCTTTAGGTTTGTTGACAAGAATGACGCTGTCATCTTCATAAACGATATCCAAAGGGTAGTCGACCGCCTTTGCGTTTTGGGGTAAACTCGGGGGTAACTCATATTTGATCTGTTCGCCTTCCTTAACCAGGTGTTTGCCCAATAGGGTCGCAACCCCATTGATGTTCACCAAGCCCAACTTGATCATCCGTTGGGCTTTACTCCGGGTACCAACATGTTTGGCTAAGGCTTGGTCTAACCGTTCTCCAGCTTCTTCTTCGCTGACGGTCCACGGTGTTTCAGAGTTCAAAAAGCTCGAATTGCTCGTGGTGATACCTTTCTGAGGTCTGCAACGAAATGGTGCCTTTTAACATTTTTTCCATGGAGCGGAAGGTGTCTAGTTCCTCGACTTCTAGGTATTCCGCTAAGTCGGGGTGAATGCCTAGCAAAAGATTTTCTGGGGGGTCCGGCTCTTTGGTGAGTCGTTTGACTTCACGGTAGAGTTCATAAACCATGGTCGCCGGGCTTTTGATCCGAGCTTTACCAATACAGTAAGGGCATTCTTCCCTGAGGTAACGGCCTAGATTTTCTCGAATTCTCTTCCTTGTCATTTCAACCAAACCCATTTCACTGATCGGAAGGGCCTTGGTTCTGGCTTTGTCTTTACGGAGCTCGTCTTTTAAAAGATTAAACACTTTTTGGCGGTTGTCCAAGGTCTCCATATCGATGAAATCGATGATGATGATCCCTCCGATATCTCGGAGCTTCAACTGGTGCGATATTTCTGCCGCCGCTTCCAAGTTCGTGGTGACAATGGTGTCCTCATGGTTTTTACTGCCCGTGAAGCTACCTGTGTTCACGTCAACAGCGGTCAATGCCTCTGTTTGGTCAATCACTAAAGAGCCGCCCGACTTCAGCCAAACTTTCCGGGCCATTGCTTTGTCGATCTCAAGGCTGATGCCATAGTGATCAAAGATCAGGGCCTTCCGCTTGAAAAGCTTCAGGATACCAGCGTATTTTGGCAAGTAAGTGGTCAGGTATTTTTTAAGCTTGTCATACTCCTGGGCGTCGTCGATATCCAACATGTCCACTTCCGGGCTCAGCATGTCTCGGATGGTTCTAAACGTCAGGTTCAAGTCTTCATATAAAATCGCTGGGGCCTTGTATGTCTTGAACTTACGTTCGACATCCAACCAAGTTGAGTTCAGATACTCCACATCATTTTTGAACTCCTCTTCGCTTCTACCGGCGGCGACAGTGCGGACAATAAACCCGGTGCCTTCTGGCTTCACTGCGCTGACGATCTTGCGCAGCCGTGCTCGTTCCTTTTCGTCTCGGATTTGCCGACTGACACCCACGTTGTTCACCTGGGGCATAAACACAAGGTTCCGCCCAGGCAAGGTGATGTTGCAGGTGATCCGTGCTCCTTTGGTACCAATCGGCCCTTTGGCGACTTGGACCATGATGTCTTGGCCTTCTTTGATCAGCTTAGCAATGTCTGGTCGGGCTCGGTTGCGAGACTTTGGGGGCCTTGGAGTTGTGCTGTTTAACTCTTCTTCAATTTCCTCTGGCGCTTCTGGCTCTTCGTTACCTGTGCGGATATCGTCAACATACAAAAAAGCCGCTTTTTCCAGCCCGATGTCGATGAAGGCGGACTCCATGCCAGGGAGTACCTTGAGCACCCTTCCTTTATAAATATTACCAACAACGCTTTTGTTTTTTTCCCGTTCGTAAAAAAGCTCGGAAACCAGCCCATTTTCTAAGAGAGCCACACGAATCTCATGTTTCGCATGGTTAATGATGATCTTTTTGCCCATTACGGCTCCAATATTAAGGGCAACCTGAGGCAACCTGGGGTCTGAAGCTGTAAAACAAAACACCGGCAAAGCTTCTTGGTTGCTTGTTGAAAAGGCACTTCAAGGGTGAAGAAGAAGGACCTTTTTGGTGTAAAAACAAGCGAAAGCAATGCAAACATGGGGCTTTGATGGGTTCCAGCCTTAGAACCAGTGCCTATAGATTGAGTTGAAAAATAAATTTTTTTTCTGCCTTTTCACACCTCTCCCCATGTAGTGAAAATCAGGGCTCTTACGCCCAAGGGGATTGGTTGAATCGGCAGTAAGCTTAACCTATTGAATCTTTGAATAAAGATCAATGGTCTCAATCAGGCCATTCATGGCATCGCTGCCTTTATTGCCTGCTTTGGTTCCCGCTCGCTCGATCGCTTGTTCGATGCTGTCGGTCGTCAGAACCCCAAAAGAAACCGGTACACCGGTCTGCATCCCTACCTGGGCGACCCCTTTCGAGACCTCCGAAGAGACATAATCAAAATGAGGTGTTGAGCCTCGAATCACCGCACCTAGTGCAAGGATGCCGTTATATTTGTTTGTCTCTGCTGCTTTTAGACAGGTCAAGGGGATTTCAAAGGCCCCTGGGACTCGAATGATGGTTAAATTGGCCGTATCGCCACCATGACGTTTGAAGGTGTCGATGGCCCCTTCAACCAATTTATTGGTGATGAAGTCGTTAAATCTCGCCGCAACAATCGCCACCTTGGCTCCAGCGGCGTTGAAATGCCCTTCTAGATTGAGGATTTCCAACAGGCTCTCCAGTTAGTTGTGTTCGTTTAGGTTGAGTAAGTGGCCAAGTTTGTGTTTTTTAGTGGCCAAATATTTTTCGTTTCCCTCTTGAGCTACGGTCTCTAACGGGACACGAGCGACGACTTCAAGGCCGTAACCTTCTAAGCCGACAATTTTCCGAGGGTTGTTGGTGATTAACTTGATTTTGTGTAGCCCTAACTTGGCAAGCACCTGTGCCCCAAACCCATAGTCCCGCAAGTCTGCTGCAAACCCAAGTTTTTCGTTGGCTTCTACGGTGTCAGCTCCGTTGTCTTGGAGATTGTATGCCTTGATTTTATTTATGATTCCGATACCTCGTCCTTCTTGAGCGAGGTACAGCACCACGCCTTTGCCTTCTTGATCAATCAGTTTCATCGCTTGGTGTAGTTGCTCTCCACAGTCACAACGGGCCGAGGCAAACACATCGCCAGTCAAACATTCACTGTGGACACGGACCATGACTTCTTCGTCCGCTTCCCATTCACCTTTGGTCAAGGCAATGTAGTTTTCGCCGTTTAACTTGTTGGTGAACCCTAATATCCTAAAATCACCCGCTATTTGAGTTGGTAATTCAGATTCAGCGGCCAGTTCGACCATCACTTCATTTTGCATTCGGTACTTGATCAGGTCGGCGACGGTGACCATTTTGAGCTGGTGCAGGTCCGCAAAGGCTCGTAGGTCGTCGTATCGAGCCATCGAGCCATCGTCATTCATGATTTCACAAATCACTCCAGACGGGTTGACCCCAGCGAGCTTCGCCATGTCTACAGAGCCTTCTGTTTGGCCGATACGATGTAGCACACCGCCAGACTTGGCTTTTAAGGGGAAAATATGGCCCGGTATTGAAATGTCTGAGGGCTGCGCATTGGGTTTGACTGCCGTTAAGATGGTGTGGCTCCGGTCTGCTGCGGAAATCCCCGTGGTGACGCCTGTCGCCGCTTCAATGGAAACGGTGAAATTCGTACCAAAAACCGAAGTGTTGTTGTCGGCCATCATCGGCAGTTGTAGCTGCTTCACCTTGTCTTCTTCGAGGGTCAAACAGATCAGGCCACGGCCAAACTTGGCCATAAAGTTGATGGTCTCAGGGGTTGCAAATTCCGCAGCGCAACAAAGGTCTCCTTCGTTCTCCCGGTCTTCATCGTCGACCAAAATAATCATTTTTCCTTGAGCAATAGCCTCAATGGCTTCAGAAATTCCATCAAATTGTCTGCTCATGTATCTTCCTAGGACGTGGGCTAAGGGCTGCATTGTCTATCTGTTGGTGATGGGGCTATATTTCAGGCCACAGGCATCACCTCAGAAGGTAAATGGGTATTAAGCGAGAATATTACAGGAAAAGCATAAAAATCACAATGCCAGTCTATGAGCTTTTTGAAATTTCTGATTGTTCTTCTTTGGGGTTATATTTAAGGAAAAAGTCTACCTTGACCCCAGGAAGTAATTCACTCACTTGTTCCAAAAATCCGTCTACCGGACGAACGGAGACCCCAAGGTCCAACTTGACTCCAATCCCTTCATCCGTTTGGATTTGGGCGAACACTTGGCAGTTGCCAGGGAATTCGCTGAGCAAGGTTCGTAGGCTTTGGATTCCCTCGATTTGGGTCTTTTGGGGGAGCAATAACGTGACTTTATGGGCGTTGTCCTCCCGCAGTTGTGGCAAGGGGGTGATTTTCTCTGCCGCTAAGGAGCCGTTGTTGTACCTGCCGCTGATCAAGACCGGTTCACCGGGCTTGAGCTGCTCTTCTAAGAGAACAAACAGGCTGGTGAAAACCACCGCCTCATAGCTACCGTGGCGATCTTCTAATTTGAGGATCGCCATTTTTTTGTTTTGCTTGGTTAGCTTCACCATCATGGATTGCAAAACACCGAGCATCCTGAGCTGGGTCTTTGGTTTAAAATCGATGTCGTCGTCCCTCAGATCGGATGAAGGGGTCAGCCGGACAAACCGAGACACTTCGTCGATGTAAGGGTCTAAGGGGTGACCGGAAATAAAAAACCCAAGGGCTTCATACTCGAACTTAAGCCGGGCTTTCGGGTTCCAGTCCCTGGTTTTCGGCAGCTCGATTTTTGCTTTACACTTCTCGACTTCCGAAGGGGCTAACATGTCGAACAAGCTGGTTTGATTTTCAATGTGCATCGACTTTTCCGATGCCGCCAAACTCAAACACTGGTCGATTCCTTCATACATTCGTTTGCGGTTGGGCTGTAGAGAGTCAAAGACCCCGGATTTGGTCAAGGCCTCCATCACCCGAGAGTTCACCTTCGTCCCGTTGATCGAGGTGAACACGTCGACTAAATCGACAAACCGCTTTTTCCCTTGCCGTGCTTCCAGAATCGATTCCATGGCAGCACTACCGACCCCTTTGATCGCCGACAGACCAAAACGGATTCGATTTTTCACGGTGGTGAAAACCATCTCCGATTCGTTGATGTCTGGTGGCAGGACCTCAATGCCCATTTCTCGGCACTCGGTGATTAATTTAACAATAGAATCCGGCTTGTTGATGTCCGTGGTCAACAAGGCGGCCATAAACTCCACATGGTAGTTCGCTTTGAGCCAGGCGGTTTGGTAACTCACCAAGGCGTAGGCCGCTGAGTGGGATTTGTTAAACCCATAACCGGCGAAGTAGTCGATCAAGTCGAAAATTTCGTTCGCTACCCCGCCAGGTTCTTTGGCCCCACAGCCCTCGACAAAGACAGTGTTCTGTTTACACCCCTCAGCAAAAAGTCCCCGTTGCTCTGCCAAAACCTCTGGGATTTTTTTACCAATCGCCCGGCGCAGCATGTCCGCTTGACCGAGGCTAAACCCCGCCAAAACCTGGACCACTCGCATGACTTGCTCTTGGTAGACCATGACCCCGAAGGTTTCCCTGAGTACGTCGGCCATCAATGGGTGGGGGTAAGACACCTGTTGGCGGCCATGTTTGCGTTCCACAAAGTTGTCTACCATGCCGGAACCCAAAGGCCCAGGGCGGTACAACGCCACCAGGGCGATGATTTCTTCGAAGTCAGTGGGCTTGAGCTTTTTGATCAGCTCTTTCATCCCTGGAGACTCTAACTGGAACACCCCGGTGGTGTCGCCTTTGGACAACAGGTTGAAGGTGGCCCTGTCCTTCATGCTGAGCAAGGTGATATCCAAAGGTTCTTTGTCAGGGCGGTTGCTGTTGATCAACCGGACTGCCTTATCAATGACCGTGAGGTTCCGTAGCCCCAAAAAGTCGAATTTCACCGCCCCTTGATCCTCGGCGTACTTCATCGAATACATGGACTGTATGCCGTCTCCCTTCGCAGGGGTGCAGGTTGGCATCACGTCGGTGATATCGGAGTTCATGATGATCACCCCCGCAGCGTGGGTCGAGAGGTTGTTGTTTAACCCCTCCAAGGACAACGCCATGGTGATCAGCTTTTTCTCTAAATCTGAGCCTGACTCCGACATCGCCTTGAGTGCTGGCTCCTTGTCCATCGCCCCTTCTAAGGTAATGCCCAATTCTTCTGGGATCAACTTGGCGATTTTGTCCGCCTCGGCGTAGGGGATGTCTAAGACCCGTGCAACCCCTCTGAGTGCCCCTTTCGCCAGCAAAGAACCGATGGCCGAAATCTGGCAGACGTTCTTTTCGCCGTACTTTTTGCGGACATAGTCGATCACCCGCTCCCGGCCCTCGACCTCGAAGTCGATGTCGAAGTCAGGCATACTGACTCGCTCAGGATTGAGGAACCGCTCAAAGAGCAAGTCATATTCGATGGGGTCAATATCTGTGATGCCCATGGAGTAAGCAACCAAAGACCCTGCGCCCGAACCACGACCAGGGCCGACAGGCACACCGTTATTTTTGGCCCAGTTGATGAAATCGGCAACGATCAAAAAGTACCCTGGAAAACCCATGGAAGTGATCACATCGATTTCAAAGGCAAGCCTCTCATCATAAACGACTTGTTGCTCTTTTCGTTTCGCCTCATCCCACTCGGCTAGCAGGCCGATTTTTTCTAGTCGTTGGCCCAAACCTTCTTCGGCAATGATCGTGAGTTCCTCGTCGAGGCTGTCCGCTTGGCTGAGCGGGTAGTCCGGCAGGTAATATTTTTTATTGGTTAAATCGATCTCACATTGCTCCGCAATTTTGACCGTATTGGCCAAAGCTTCGAGCGGCAAATGATCCCTGGTGAACGCCTCAGTCATTTGCTCCGAGGTCTTGATGTAGAGCTCACGGGTCTCTAATTCCCGAATGCCAGGGTCGGTGACCTTCTTTTGCCAACCCATCAGCTGTAAAATTCGGTGGGATTCTGCTTGGTGGATGGTGGGGTAATGGCAGTCGTTGGTGCCCACAAGCGGGATATCCAGGGTTTGGGCTAGCTTGATCAGTTGGGGGTTGACTCGGTTTTGTAGGTCCAGGCCATTGGCTTGCAGCTCCACATAATACCGGTCGTCAAACACCTGGGAATACCATTTGGCGACTTCATAGGCTTGCTCCGACTCCCCGTTTAAAAACCGCTGGTTTAACTCCCCTGCAAGGCAGGCGGAAAGGGCAATGATGCCCTTGTTATATCGCTCCAATAGTTCATGGTCGATCCGAGGTTTTCCGTAGTATTTTCCTTCAGAAAAGCCGTGGCTCGCCATTTTGCCTAGATTGATGTAGCCTTCCTTATTCATCGCTAGGAGAACCACATGGTAGGCGTTAGGGCCTGGTTTGCCGTATTTACGTTCAAACCGGTTGCCTTTGGCGACATAAGCCTCCATGCCGATGATCGGTTTGATCCCGGTTTTTTTCATCTCGTGGTGGAACTCTACGGCGCCGTGAAGGTTCCCATGGTCTGTGATCGCCGAGGCGTTGAACCCAAGGTCCGCTAGCTTTGGCCCCAATCCTTTGATCTTGATCGCTCCGTCTAGGAGAGAATAGTGGGTGTGGAAGTGCAGGTGTACGAATTGGGGAGACATTATTGCCCTAGATTGTTATGAATTTGGTTCACTTTACCGTTGTTTTTTATGAAAGCTAAAGTCTCTTTTTTCCTGGCCGGGTTGCTGATTTTCGCAGCCCCATTGCAAGCCAAATTGATGCAGCCGGAAGGCTTGGTGTTAAAAATCCTCGGGCACTACGATGCGTTGAGGCAGTTTCAAGTCTCGTTGAAAGTACGAATCTTTGACCCCGAAGCCTTGGTCAGCTTAGATCAACCCTTGCCCCCTCAAAGCCCTGCCAGTGAGCAGGTTGCGCTGGGGTATACACAGCAAATCGTGTTTGTGAGGGATGAAGTGCTGTTTAATCAAACCAATGACTTAAAGGGTGATATACTTCATCTTAGCATCCGTTCTTCGGGCAGGCAACTAGAGAAAAACTATAATGCAATGCGGGCTTTTTCTCCGCAGGAAGTGTTTTTTTTGCCTGCTGTGATGGTCACTAAAGACCCTGAGGTCTTTAAAAAACGGTTGGGCCAGTTAGGCATCAATCCTTCCGCAGTAGGCACAGAGCCCCAGGGATATAAAGTACTATACCGGATCGGGGGACCAAAGGAAAACCTTTTGATTGACCCGAAAACCTACGAGGTTTTGGGGTACAATGCCCAGGTGAGTATCGAAGGCCGAAGTTATCCGCTCCAGGTTCTGTTTGTGGGTCACTACCGAAAAGTGCCCGGGCTTCCAGCGCAAATATTATATTACATCAATGGACGGTTGTTTAAAGAAGCGACCTTGACCAAGGTCAAAACCTCCAGGTTATCACGTAAGGTTAGATCCCTTACCAAACAATATAAACCCCTATTAAAACAGCATGAAAGTCAATTGGATGACGGCCTCATTTTTGGCCCTTAGCTTCGCCGCACCCACTCAGTTTGCGGTTGCTGAAGTCTATGACCGGATCAAAGTTGTTGTATACAATCAGGTCATCACAGAACAAGAAATTGCGGTTCGTACCCAGGCAAAGATGCAGGGCAGCGCCGACTTTTTGTTGGGTACCGATGCGGTCGCTTTAGAAGTCGCCCGTGGCAAGGTGATCAACCAACTGGTCGAAGAAGCCTTGATCCAACACCGAGCTGAAGAGCTGGCTGTTCAGGTCAACGCAGCAGAGGTTGAGGCTGAAGTGGGGCGGTTTCGCAAAAAAAACCGTTTGTCTGAGCTGGCAATGGAAGATGTGCTGGAAAAACAGCAAACCACTTTGGCTGAGTTCAAACGGACCATCCGAGATCAAATTGCTCGTCGTCAGGTGATGCAGAGGGAAGTGGACAGTCAAATTTCGATCAACGAAGGAATGTTGAAGAGCGACTACCTCGCCGATGCACCTCACACGACGGAGGTCCACGCTCGTCACCTGCTTTTGCTGTTGCCCAAGGGTTCAACGGCAAAAAAAGAGGCAGCGGTGTTAGCAAAGATCAAGTCCATCCGCCAATCTTTGGTGGCTGGCGCTGATTTTGGGGAAACAGCGGTGAAGTTTTCTCAAGACCCGACGGTGTCGAGTAATCAGGGGGATTTGGGGTTTTTTAAACAACAAGATATGGACCCTGAGTTTTCAGCAATTGCTTTTTCGATCACCCCAGGACATCTTTCTGATGCGGTTCGAACCCGGTTTGGTTACCATTTGATCGAAGTGCTGAGCAAGGAAGAGCGCCCAGAGGTCCCATTTGCTACGGTAAGGGATCGGCTGTATAAAAAAGCTTACGACAAAGAATATAAAATCTTGTTAGCCAAATACCTCTCGAATTTGACCTCTAAAGCCAAAATTACCTATCGATGAAATCTTGGGTCCTGATTTTTTTATGGAGTTGCTCTGGCACCGGTTTGTTTGCTCAAAGCTTTTTGAGCTATCCAGCGCATCCACAGACAGATATTACCAAACAGGCTGGAGGCTCAAGTGCCTCCAAGGCCAGGGTGTTGGGGCAGATGGAACGATCCAACACCTCCAAAGAGGCTGCTCCTGACACGCCAACCATTGCTGATGATTCTCCGGTTACTTTTGACCAAGCAGGTCTTGGCCAGATTCAGGCCCAGGTGAACGCTGGAGAGCTGAACCTAGCGTTAAACCGGTTGAATCATTTAGACAGCACGCCTTTGGCCTCGGAGGTCAAAAATGCCGCCTTTTTGTTACCAGAACAGCAAAAATCTCTAGAAATATCTATTTACTTTAAACTAGGCCGCTACCAAGAAGTGATCTCCCTAGGCCGTGCCTTTTTGGCTCGTTTCAGCGGAGGACCTCACTTTCAATCGGTGTATGCCCAATTTTCTAAGGCTCTCAACGCAGAAAAACTGCCCTTAGAGCTGACTTATTTGGTGGATCAAGATTTTTTTCGTCCGCTCTCCCCAAGAGAGGCCGCAGGGCTACGAGGGTTGTTGATCAATGACGCATTGAAACGAGCGGATGTTTTTGATGCTTTTGGCTATTTGCAAGAGGCGGAAGGCGAATTGATCGATGGGTATGAGGAGTGGGTTGGGCTGATCGTGGATCGGTTTGACAGCCATGACGACATGGATGATTTGATTGAGCAGTTTTGGGAGAACCCTTGGTTTGTCGCTCGGTTGAAGCTACGAAAAATTCAACTTTGGGTCCGCTCTGGCCGATATGACAAAGCCCAGGAATACCTCAATGAACTGCTAGGCAACCAAGATTTGGACCCAAAGCTTTACGCCCAGTTTGTTGCCTTGGGCAGTTTTGTTGAAAACGCCCGGTCGGTGAAGCCTTACCGGATTGGGGTGATTTTGCCTTTTTCACACCGAAGCTTTGGACGGCTTGCCCGGGAAGTTCAAGAGGGCCTCGAAATCGGGTTTGCTCGGTTCTCAACCGTTGAACGGCCGATTGAGTTGGTGTTTAAAGACTCAGCCTTCGCACCTTTGTCAGCCTTAAAAACGACGCAGCAACGAGCGGCTCATGTGAGAGAATTGGTCCGGGAGCTGGCGATTGAAGATAAAGTGATCGCCATTTTGGGGCCTCTGGCCAAAGGGACTTCGGTCGCCGCTGGCGAGGCAGCAGGCACCTATAAATTACCTTTGATTTCATTCAGCTTAACCGAAAACCTGGGGGAAGGCCGACCCTATTTATTTCGTTACCAACGCAATGATATCAATGAGGCCAGATCGATCGCTCAATATGCGACCGACTATTTACAGGCGAAGCGGTTTATTGTGCTCTATCAGCCCAGCAAAACGGGGTTTCGTCGGATGCAGGCTTTTGTAGACGAAGTGAAGCAGCACGGTGGTGAAATTGTAGGGATGCGGCCCGTAGACCGTCGTCAAGTCGACTTTCAACAGGACTTTTTGAGCTTTACTGGTGGCTTTGAGCCGATCAGCGACGAGGACAAATGGCTGATGGAAAAAACACGGGACCGGTTGGAGCCAGATGTGGATTTTGACGCCATCTATGCACCGGTTGACCCCTATACAATGAACATCTTAACCCAGTTTGCGAGTTTGTTTGATGCGGACAAAAGTTACTTGCTCGGTGGACATGAGTTAAACCAAGTGGAAAATCAGGTGGTGAAGGCTTCGTCTAGCCTGCGGTTTGCAGACACCTACCCGGTCAGTGGGATGAATACCTACCTGTTGCCCTTTTTCGAAGAACACTGGCGGCTTTTTAACCATGACCCTCGCTACCGCCCACCGACAGCCTACGGGATTTACGGGTATGAAGCCTTAGAAATATTGGCAAAAACCTTGAATAACCCGGAGAACCACAACCGGGAGGCGTTGAGAGATGCCTTGTCCAAATTGCAGGACTTCAAAGTTTTGACTGGAGAGGTGACTACCTTGTCAGGGGGTGAGCTTCATAAACCCACCAAGATTTTGAAAATCATGGGCCGAAATACCGTAGAGGTCTTTTAGCTCACTGTAGCCTTTCCCAAGCCCCTTGGTAGGCTTGGAACAGGTTGTCTTGTAACAGCCGGTTGACCGCAGTTTTTTCTAGATTCAACTGGCCTTTTCCAAAGGCTTGAGCGCCGTTGACCAAGGGCTGTGTCAGGTACCGAACGTTTGATGGCAGCTGTAGCTCCGATAGCTTTTGTTTCAGCCCCAGGTTCCCATAGTTCTCTGCGTGCCCTGCCACCCAAAAGCCCCAATCCCCAAAGCTGGGGACCGGGTGGTGCAAAGCCAATACGCTGAACCCTGCGGTCTGCATGGTTTTTCCAATGATTTCAAAAGCAGAAATGGCTGCTGCTGGGCTGGTGGACTGTTGGATCATCAAACCTCCAGGGACCAAAAGCTGTTTGAGTTGTTGGTAAAATTCCAGGGAATACAACTTGGACAGATCTGGATCGTTTGGGTCTGGGAAGTCTAAAATGATGGCATCATACCGGCCAGGGGCAGATTGGGCGAATTGGAAGGCATCTAAGTGCAAGGCATGTAGCTGTACTTGGGCTGGCTTTTTGTGTTGCCTGAAAAAGCCTTGGCCTGTTTCATTCAGCCGGTAGGTGTCCCCCGCTGCGGTGCCTAGCGGCGCCTTCACGGCGACCTTGGGTTGGTTCAAACTTCCTTGGTTGAGCTTCACCAGCGGCCCGAAGGTTTTGGCGAGGTGGACCATTTTGGGGTCTAAATCCACTAACGTGACGTCCGTGATTTGTGGGTATTTTAATAACTCCCGAACCGCCAAACCATCACCGCCACCCATCACCAGGATGTGTTTTGCCTCTGGCAAAGCCCCCATCACCGGGTGGACCAAAAATTCATGGTAAATATGCTCATCTGCACTGCTGAACTGCAGGTGCCCATTGATGTACAGGTCTGTCCGGCCCTGTTTGTTTTCGGTGAAAACAATGTGCTGGTATTGGCTGGTTTCGCTGTAGATGACCGGGTCTTTGAACAGGCGTTGTTCCAGGTGTAACCGGATCGGGGTCCCAAACGTGAGCCCTGAAGCCAGGAAAAGGCAAGCGAGGCCCCCTAGGGCATAAAGGCCCTTTGGCTTCTGAATGTGGTGCCGGAAGACCACCAAGGTAGCAAGCCCAACGCTGGCATTGATCAGCCCCAACAAATAGGGGATTTCTAAGAGGTCTAAAAAATGAGGCAACACAAAGACCCAGACCACAGCGCCGATGAAGCTGCCAATATAGTCCATCTTTAGGATCAAACCTAAGTTTTCTCTGAGGCTCGGCAAGGCCACTTGGTTGATGCGGACCAGCAAGGGGATTTCGATGCCGATCAAAAAGCCAACCGCTGCGATCAATAAATAATGAACCACCACAAACAGATCATGCCAAGCCCCAAAAATATAGAGGCTGAGGCTAGGCCCAAAACCGCCGACTAAGCCCAACATGATCTCCAGGAAAATAAACCGCTCCAGCAGTTTTTCTTGGGAAAAGTATTTCTGGGCGTCTGCTCCAATGCCCATGAAAAACATCATCACCCCGATCACCAAGGCCCATTGTTTGGTCGAGTCCCCTAGGATGCTGGTCGCCAGTCTAGAAAAGCTGTATTCATAACTCAGCCCGCAGACCCCAATCAACAGCATGGAAGCCCCCAACATTGCGCTTAGTTTTTTTGCATGTCGTTGGGTATCTAGGGAATCATTCACGTAGGTTCTGTGGCTAGGGCTGTAAAAAGGGCAGGGCGGAGAAGGGGGCTTCATTAGAAGTTTACCCCAGCCTAAGTGGGGTTTTAGTTCGGTGAAAAACGTCGTCGATAGATCCCTAACCCTGCGATCATCACCAACAGCGGCATCACCAACAGGTTCCCTAAAATCACCAAGGTTTTTGCCGACTCAATGTCTTGGTTCAGCAGTTTACGGATCTTGCGAAGCGATTTTTTTGTCATCAATTCATCGGCCTGGAAAAGCTCAATCTGCCGTAACTGGGCCTTGCTCAGTCCAGACTGGTTGCCTTGTTGCTGGTTCAACTGTGCCAGTTTTCCTTGCACTTCTTTGAGCTTTTGGTTCAGCTTGGTTTGCTCGGCACGGTAGACCACCGCTGCGCTGGCCTGCATGTCTTGGAACCGCTCAAAGGGGCGGCTGAACGTGCCCCGGCTGCGGATTCCCATCAAGTCCGTAGAGCCACCGAGGAAATCAACCATGTTGATGAAAAACCCCAAGTTATCGTTTTTTGGCTGGCTAACCACTTGGCCTAACAACGAAAAACGTTCCACACTGTATTGATCAGCGACAAAGTCAATGTCGGCGACCAGCATGATTTTTGCCGGACCTTTGGACTGAGTCAGCCGAGACGAGCCGGTGTTTGCCCCTTCAGGGGGGGGGGCAAAAGCGGTGGTTATCTCGCCGGTCAAGACCTGGGCAATGTCCCAAGTTTTTCCATCTGGCTTGATCGAGCGGTTGATCACATCAGGGCCGCTGTGGGCCAGCATATCCACTGGGACCATCGCCGACTCGGTAGAGCTGGTGAGTAAAGGAGTGGCTTTTAGCCTGCTGCTTGGGGTCACTCGGAAACCGCCGGGCTCGACAAACAGGAGGTTTTCTAGCCCCTTGGTGGCGACCATGTCAGGGTTCAAGGCAGAACGGCCGAGTTTTTGCCACAGGGCGAAAGGCGTCGACCCTTGTGGGGTGTTGACCTGTGCGGCACGGGCGAGGTCCCCTAAAATCAGCAACGGGCTATACTCTACCCCCCAATGAGCGAAGAGCACTTGCAGGTCGCTGCCTGCAACAACGGGGCTATGGAGCCTAGCGACCACTTGAGTGGAAGGGTCTACCCTCGAATAGGGGTCCACAAAAATCATGGTCGGCTTGCCTGACAATACAAACTGATCGATCTGAAACAGGGTGCTTTCGTGGAAGTGTTTTGGGTGAATCACTATCAACAAGTCCAGGTCGCTAGGGAAGGGCTGTTCGGGCGAGACCTCGACTAAGGTGTATATCTTTTGTAGTTCTTCAAAGACCGCCCATGGGGCTGAACCGGGGCGACCTAACGCATGGTCCGTTTGGGTCGGTGCTTTGCCCAAGACAGGCAACGAGCTGAGCACTCCAAGTTTTTGAAGTTGGTTACCTTGTAGCTGCACCAACAGCTGGCTGAGGTCGTATTCTAAAAATGACTCACGCCGTGGGTCGAACAAAGGAATCGCTAAGGTTAGTTCCCCTTTTTGGGCCACTAAGCCCATAAAAAATCGGCTGCCATCACCTAAGTTCGCCCCTTGAAGCCCAGATTTTTCGGCCAAGACTTCTTCGTCTGAGTCCGGCTTAGGGTCGATGACCGACAAGATCAAATTGTCTGGGTTGATCCGTCGGTATTCCTGTAATATTTCAACAACCCGTTTGCCAAAGGTCTTGTAGGCCAAAGGAACGTTGGTCGCAGACTTCGAAAAATAAAAGGTCAAAGTCACAGGGTTTTTGATGTCCTGTACAATGTTCCAGGTGCCACTAGAGAGGGTGTATAGCTTGTCTTCGGTTGCGTCAAAACGTAGGTTCAGCAGTTGGGTGAACAGGTTTAACCCGATCAGTCCAACGAAAATCAGCGTCAAAGACAGCCAGAGGGAGGGCTTGAAGGTGGGTTTCATTTAACCAACCTCCACTCGATGTTTCAGTGTAACGAAGGTTCCGAGCAGGCAAGCGGCAATGAAGGAGGCAAAAAACACCAGATCTTTGATGTCCACAACCCCTTGGTTGAAGGACTTAAAATGGCTTGAAAAGCTGAACGTGGAGATCCACTCTGTCGCCCAAACCGGGAAAAACTGGTTTAAAATATCGACAAAGACGCCCCAACCAGACAGCACCAACCCAAAACACACCATCAGGCTGAGGATGAAACTGACCACTTGGTTCGATGTCAGTGAGCTGGTGAAGCTAGAAAAAGCCAAGTATGCGCCAGCCATCAGCAAGCTGCCTAAATAGCCAGTGAAAATCACTCCGTAGTCTGGGGAGCCCAGGTAGGCAACACTCAAAACAATGGGGAACGTCAGCCCTAGCGACAAGCCTACAAAGCTCCAGGCAGCCAAAAATTTAGAAACCACCGCTTCGGCCACCCCAATGGGTAAGGTGAGTAACAGCTCTAAGGTGCCTTGGGACCGTTCTTCCGCCCACAGGCCCATGCCAATGGCTGGGATGAAAAACAGGTAAAGCCAGGGATGGAAAAAAAAGAAGCCATCCAAACTTGCTTGCCCATTTTTAAAAAACTGGCCCAAAAAAAAGGTTGATCCCACTGTCGCCAGCAGGAACATGATGATAAATACGTAAGCAACAGGCGAGAAAAAGTAACCTGCCAATTCTTTGCGGTACAAAGCTCGTGAAGGGGTCATTGGGTTGTTCCTAGGGTGAGGTCTCGAAACACTTCGTCTAACTGGCCTCGGAGCACAAACAGTTCTTCTGGCTCAAGGGACCATTGGTTTAAAAGCTGGTGTACAGGGCCGAGTAACTTTGCCCCAGGCTTCGCCAGGACTTGGACTTGTCGGGGTTTTGAGCTATTCACCGCGGATACCCCAGGAAGCTCGCTCAAGCTTTGGGTTTGGCTCCCAGTGAGCGGTTCGGCCAAGTGCATCTCAATGGCGCCACAGGTTTTTGACCGAGACAGCAGTTCTGCCGGGGTTGCTGTGATGACGACTTTCCCTTGATCGATCAGGATCACTCGGTCACACACCGCCTCCATTTCTTCTAAGATATGGGTGGAAAGTAAGATCGCTTTGTTTTTCGCCATGGAGCGGATCAGCCCCCGGACCTCGTGCTTTTGGTTGGGGTCCAACCCATCGGTGGGCTCGTCTAAGATCAACACCGAGGGGTCATGGATCAGGGCCTGAGCAAAACCAACCCGTTGGCGGAAGCCTTTGGACAGCTTGCTAATCGGCTTGTGTAAGACCTCGTGGAGTTGGGTCTTCGAGACCACTTGCTTTAAGCTTTCGGTGAGTTGTTGGCCGGTGATGCCTCGGAGTTGGGCGACAAAACCCAAAAATTCAGCAACGGTCAGGGATTTATAACTAGCAGCGCTTTCAGGCAGGTAGCCCAGTTGGGCCTTGGCTTTTTTAGGTTCCTCAGTGATTGAGAACCCATTGATCAGGACTTCCCCCTGGTTCGGAGCCAAAAATCCAGCCAGCATTTTCATGGTGGTGGACTTTCCAGCTCCGTTTGGGCCCAAAAATCCGACCACTTCCCCAGGGTGTACTTCAAAACTGATATCGGTGACCGCTTGGAGGTCACCGAAGGACTTAAATAAATGAGTCGCTTGAATCATGATATCCAGTCAGGTAAAAACTCGAACCGGTCTACTTACTCGGACCGGCACTTAAAAACTGATAAAGTGGGGATTGAGAATCAATCACCAACCGAGTGTTTGGGCCTAAGGTTGTCTTGTACGCATCCAAAGTTGCCATGAAACGATAAAAATCTGGATCAACTTTATAGGCATCACCATAAATCTTGGTGGCAACACCGTCAGCATGACCTCGAATTTCCTGGGACCTCTTGTAGGCCTCAGAAATAATCTGTTTCATCTTCTTCTCGGTCTCACCTAAGATCTTGGCTTTGTTCGCTTCACCTTCAGAGCGCCGCTCAATCGCAATCCGTTGTCGCTCGGAAATCATCCGAGAGTAGACTTTTTCCCGTACTTTATCGGTGTAGTTGACCCGCTTGACCAAGACATCAAGCAGTTCAATCCCAAGGTCGTCGGTCTTTTTCCCTACAGTGTTCAACACCAACAAAGAGAAGCCATCTCGGCCCACTTTAACAGCCATCTTTGCGTCGGCGTTTTCGGTGTTCAGAGAGTAGGCCTTTTCCCAGTCAGAACTACGGACCAATTCAACCACGTTGTTTTTGGTCACAAAGTCCCGAACCGCACCGTTGATTAAGTCGCTCAAGGTGAGGTTTGCTCGGTTCATGCTGCCCATTCGTTGCAAGAACACCAAAGGATCAGCAATCCTCCAACGGGCGGTGGTGTCAACCCAGATGTACTTTTTGTCTTTGGTGGGGATTTCGTTTGGCTCACCGTCCCACTTTAAGATCCGTTTGTCGTAATAATGCAACTTTTGGATCATCGGGATTTTGAAGTACAACCCTGCACTTTCAATGGTGCCACCAACGGGCTTACCAAATTGGGTGACAATCAGCTGCTGGCCTTCGTTGACCACATACACAGAATTAAAAGCGGTGAAAAGGATCACCAATAACGCCAAACCGGCGAGCATAGGCTTGTTCATACGTATCCTACGGGGCTGGGGTTTGGGTTGGTTGGGCTTCTCTGGAAGCGGCGATCTGCGGTTTTTTAGCTAAAGCAGCAGCGCCAATATTGATCAACGGCATCATCCCTTTTTTGGACTGATCAACGATGATCACTTCTTGGAGACTTGGCAGCGCACCTTTGAGTGCGTCCAAGTACATCCGAGTCTTGGTCACTGTTTTAGAAGCTTTGTATTCTTTATAGACAGACTCAAACCGTGCAACGTTACCATTGGCGTTGTTGATGGTTTCAATGGCGTAACCTTCGGCTTCATCAATGGTCTTTAGAGCGGTACCCGCAGCCTTTGGAATCCGTCGGTTTGCTTCTTGTTGCGCCTCGTTGCCCAGACGAATCTTGTCTTGTTCCGCAACGTTGACTTCGTTGAAGCTAGGCCGGACGGAATCAGGTGGGTTCACATCCAACAACTGAACCACGACAATCTGCATCCCGGAATTGTACTTATCCAGAAGCTCTTGCATTTCCACCTTGGTGGAAGTCGCCAGTTCTTCACGGTTGTTTAACACATAGCTAAAGTCCCGGTTTCCGACCAAACGCCGAACCACCGCTTCAGATACGTCCCGAACCGCTGCCCGAGGGCTTTCAATGTTGAACAAAAACATCTCTGGGTCACGGATTTTATATTGAACCACCCAGCTGAGCTGGATCACGTTCAAATCAGACGTGAGCATCAAAGACTGTAGATCAGTGCCTGGAGAGTTTTGGAAGTTATCGCCCAATCCTCTTCGAACACTCAAGTTTGAGCCGAACTCTTCTTTTCGGATTGACTCTACGTCAACTTTGATGACTTTTTCCACAAAGGGGAACATGAAGTTCAAACCCGGCGAGGCCGTTGAATGAAACTGTCCAAATCGCAGGATAACCCCTTGTTCGCCAGGTTGGATTTGGTAGACCGACATGAAGCCGAGCATCCCCAAAATGATCACCAAAATAATGGTGCCAAACCCTTTGCCACTTGGCTGCCCTGAATCGTCAGAAGGAGGACCCCCTGCTGGGCTAGGTTTTTTTTCGCCAAAAAGACTTTTTAGTCCTTTATTGATCAATTCATCGAAGTCGTTCGGCTTTTTGCCGCCCCCTCGATTACCCCATGGATTACCCGGATCGCTCATACCGCCTTTTTAGGAAAAAAAAATTTATAAACTCGAGCTAGTTTCGCTTGATTCGTTCACCGAGTCAAGCGAACAAGCTAGTAGGAACGATAGTCTTTACGTCTGCGGTGCTGGTATTTGTGCACCGCTCGGTTGTGTGCTTTGTAAGATTTGGTGAATTTATGGCTGCCATCGCCCTTGCCCACGAAATAGAGATAGCTGCTCTTCGCAGGCTCTACTGCTGCCTTCAGGGCTGCTAGGCCGGGGCTCGCTATCGGAGTTGGCGGCAAGGCGGGGATCATGTAGGTGTTGTAGGGAGAGTAGGTTTTGAGGTGCTTTCGGGTGATATTCCCTTTGTAGTTTTTAGTGCCATAGATTACGGTCGGGTCGGTTTGCAGCCTCATTTTTTTCTTCAATCGGTTGTGAAAGACCGAAGAAATCAAGGTACGCTCTGTTCCTCTGCCGGTTTCCTTCTCGATGATTGAGGCCAAAGTGACCGCTTGGTACCAATTTAACCCCAACGCCTTTGCTTGGGCCTCGTACTGAGGTGGGAGGTTTTTTACAAAGGTCTTGGTTAAATGGCGCAAGATTTCGCCTTCCCCTGCTGAAGGGCTGAATCGATAGGTTTCAGGGTATAAAAAGCCTTCGATCGAAGGGGGCACACTCGGCAGGCCAAGGGTCTTGAGGAAAGATGGTTTTGTTGCCAAAGCTTCGTACTGCCCCGCATTAGAAAACCCCGCCTTTCGCAACACCTCGAAGATCTCTGACATCCGGTACCCTTCCGGGATGGTGAACTGCAGAAGGTGTTCTTGCCCCTGTTGCAGCAATTCCATCACCTCGAAAGCGTTCATGGGTTGCTCAAACAGGTAGCGTCCTTGCTTAAACCGGTTTGATCCGCCTTTGATCCGCGCCGCCCAGTAAAAAGCGGTTTTGGACTTGATCACTTTCGAAACAGCCAACTGTCGGGCAATTTGTTTGAGTGTCGCACCTGACTTGATCCGTACCTGAGAGGACGGCCCTGGAAACCCTTTGTGTGGTGCCCATAAAAGCCCGTAAGCCCAAAAACAACTTCCAATTAGAGCGAGTGTGGCTAGTAGGGTGATTGTTTTGATGGCGGAGTTCATCGGTTACAACCTCTTGATTGCCGGAGCGTCGATTTTTCCAGTCAGAGAAATCGAAATCCGGCCATTACTGTTGGTGTACGCTTGTAAAAGGGAGGCGATAAAACCCAATTTGCTTTTGTAGGCATCGCTCAAGCTACTGTTGACCTGTACATTTAGTTGGCTTTGGCCCAGCCGAGACGTGTTCAGGACAATGGTGCCTTTTGCTGTCCCGGTCAGGTCACCAGTGATGTTCCCATCAAGGGTCACTTTGCCCGCTTTAATCAATGCTTGCACCCCAAGGTGTTTGACCCTGGTGGTAGGTAGGTTCGTCATCAACTGGGTGTGTTCTTGTTTACCTGAAATCTCAAGCGAGTTGATGGCCACTTTTACGGTGCCTTCGGGCTTGCCCCTGAGGCTCATGTCCAGGTTGGCCGAGACTTTTGGGTTTGAACGGATCAGTTCGGTCCCCCGGACCCAAAGGTTGCGGTTTGGTTGGGCTTGGTCGACCTCTAGCTGTAGCTGGCCGAGTGCCGATAGGCTGCCCGAAATTTGGCCTTGGTAGAGTTCTGCCGTGAAGCCAATACGGCCTAGCAACAAATGCCAGGGGGCGATACTCACCTCAAGGTTTTGGATGATCATCTTGGCCTTTGGCCCCGGTAGCCGGATGTGCAATTGGCTGATCGAAAACCCGGTCAAGCTGGTTCGGAATTCAGAGAGGGTGGGCTTGGCGGGGCGCATATAGGGCGTTAGCTTAGCTTCGATTTGACGGGCCGCCCATTGGGATGGGAGAGACAGCCAAAAACTAAACAAAAAAAGGGTCATCCCAAAAAACACCCACAGAATTTTAGCCAGGCCTCGGTTCATCATTTATTTACTGGAAACAACTAAATTGAGCTTCAGCCGATTGGTGTCTTGGAAGCTTTTTTGGAGGTCCAAGGTGGAAATATGCACCGTTGGGCGGATGTGCTCTAGCTGGTAAATGAGGGATGTCGTTTCATATAAGGTGAGTTGGTCAACTTGTATTAAGATCCGCTGGGCCGATTCCTCCGCACCTTGGGAGGTCGAGCTCGCCCGCCCTGTCACCTCGGTTTGCCGCAAAATCCGGGCGACCTGGACGTTGAGGGGTGTGGTAGTGCGAGGGGTGGTTCGTTGTAATTGGCGAAGCTCTTGGCCTAGCAACTGGACTTGCTTGATGTTACCACGGAGCCGGGTTTCTTGGGCATGGTATGTTCCCTTGAGGTCAAGCAATGGAAATAACACGCCACGAAACAGCACCAAAGGGCCGAGGATCAACAGAGCGAGCAACGCAAGTTTGCGTTCCCTTGGGTTCAGTCGTTCAATCATCCTTGCCTCTTGGACAACAACGAAATGGTAAAATTCACCTTCCCTTCTTTCGCTTTTTGGCTGACTGTCATCGAATATTGGGCTGGATCAAACAGCTTTTTGAGTTCTTTTTTGGTTTGTTCAAAATCTTGGCTGGTGTCGGTTTCTCCCACCAAGGTCCAGTCTCCGTCTTTTGCTGAAAGTCTGGATAGGACCAAACTCGGTGCTTTGAGCTTAATCTTCGATATGTTGGAAATACCACCGCTGTATGGGTACGCCTGGACTTGCCGACGGCTCCCCGCCAAGCTCCTCAAAGCGTTGACTTTATCGGTCAATACCGAGAGCCCGTTCACTGTGCTCAGGCCAGGAGCATACTGAGCCAAAGCCGTTTTGTATTTGGTCTTTAGATCGCTCACCTGTTGGTGCCCTTGGTATAACCCAAAGCCGATCCAACTGGACCAAAGCAGCACCCCGATACCGGCGGTGATGGCGAGCCTTTTCAGAGGAATTCTGTTTTTTTGCAGCTCTGCCCAAAGGGCTGCAGGTGCGCTTTGTAAGGGTAAGATGTTTTTTTGTTTTAAAAAACTCGGGTCTAAAAGCTCTTTGAACTCGGCTGATTGACGGGACTCCCCTGAGAGCGGTAGCCGTTCCCGTTTCGCTTCTAATTGCCCCTTAAGGGTCACCGTGAAGAGTTCGCTGGCCGCTTCATTGCACCGGACTTCTCTGGGCTGCTCCCAAATCTCCGCTGCGCCAATCAAACCATTGATCCGGCTTGCCCATTGCTGGAGCCGCCCATCTTTTGACTCAGGCCCAATAGCTAGCTGGCTGATCGACTCGATCAATCCATTTTTGAGGAACATCACCCTCACCACATTGGCGTCTCGGTGAACATACACCACCAAAGGCTCGGCCAAAGCAACCTGAGCAACCAAAAGGTTTTCCAGGCTGAACAGTTTACGCATTTCTAAGGAATAGGGTTCAAAGAAGGCCCTGATTTCTTGGAGCCAAGATTTTTTGATCCCGTAGACCGCAAGCTGGGTGATTCCTTTGGCCTTGTTTGAGTGGGTCTGGAAGGGGTAATTCAGCTCTGCTGCAGGCGGAATCAGCAGATTTTCAAGCTCAAACTGGACAACTTGCTGGGCCTTACTGCCCCGGAGGTAGGGTAATACAAGCGGCTGGAAATGATAGAGGCTGTGATCAATGACTAAGTCGAGCTTGTTATCGATCAAACCCAAAGCAGTAGCGTGTTGCTCTAAAAAGCTCCCTAAGTCTTCAAAAAGGTCCCCGTGCCGCTGCTCTTGGATCAGTCGGTCGGCGGTGACCCAAGAAATAGCTGTGGAGGTTAAAAAAAGACCGTTCATTCAGCCTTACGCAGTTTCAGCAAAAATACCGATTTTTCGGAATTTTTGGTATCGTCTTTCAATCAATACATCAGCACTTTCTTTGCTTAGCAGACTGAACTGTTTCACAACTTCAGCCTTGAGCAAGTTCATGGCTTCAACTGGCTTAGCATGAGCCCCGCCAATCGGCTCGTTGATGATCCCGTCGATGATGTTCAACTTTGTCAATTCCCGAGCGGTGTACTTGAGCGACTCGGCGGCTTCTTGTGCTCTGGAAGCGTCGCCGAATAAAATCGATGCACAGCCTTCAGGGGAAATCACCGAATAAATTGAGTGTTCTAACATCATCACTAAGTTCGCAACCCCTAAAGCCAATGCACCACCGCTGCCGCCTTCGCCTAAAATGACCGAAATCACGGGGACTTTGAGCGCCGCCATTTCTCGTAGGTTCACAGCGATTGCCTCGGACTGACCTCGCTCTTCTGCCGCTAAGCCTGGGTAGGCCCCTTTGGTGTCGATCAGGGTCAATATGGGGATGTTGAACTTTTCTGCGAGCTTCATCAGTCGCAATGCCTTTCGGTAACCCTCTGGGTGAGGCATGCCGAAGTTTCGGTGCAAGTTCTCGGCGGTGGTTCGGCCTCGTTGGTGGCCAATCACCATGCAGGTTACGCCGTCAAGTTTGCAAAACCCACCAATGATTGCTGGATCATCCCGGAAATGGCGATCCCCGTGCAACTCTTGGAAATCAGTAGCGCAGTGTTCGATAAAGTCCAGGGTGCATGGCCGCATTGGGTGGCGAGCAACCTGGGTTTTTTCCCAATCGCTGAGGTTCTTGAAGGTTTCTGTTTCCAGTTGCTGGGCCTTTTGCTCCAACTTCTTTAACTCTCCCTCAGATTCCAAGTTTCCTTGTTGCATCAACTCTTGGATTTCCTCGATTTTAGATCGTAACGCCACAATGGGCTTTTCAAATTCTAGAATATACATAGAGCCTTAACGAAAAAACCCCCTTCCAGGGCGAACCTAAAAAGGGGGTGAAAGGGGCGAAGGATGCTTCGCTTTAAGAAGCGATTTCTTGAGAGGGTCCGGCTGGGTTTTGGTTATCAACCCCCAGAGACACTTCGTCAGTGAAACCTTTAGACACCGAGTAAAGGAATTCATTGATCACATTCGACATGTTTTTCATGGTCGTTTGCTTTTTCTTGATGCTGGTGATGTCGATATCTAGCAACAACCCTGGCTGAATATGAAAAGGGTTAATCTGGTTGCTAAATTCGTCGAATTGGCTTTTTAAGAAGCCCAGTCTACGCTCGACAACTTGGCGGACTTCATCGTTTTGGTCCGCAAAGACTTTCTGCATCTTCTCACCCATCAGTGGGAATCGATTTTCGATCTCGCTGAGCTTGTGTTCCAAGGTTGGGTTTTTTGTGTCTACTTCTGTCGGCTCTGGAGCGATGAAACTGATTTCGTTCCATCGAGATTCCGGGGCCTTTGGCTTTGGTGCTGCGACTGGCTCAGGCTCGCCACGTCCACGTTTGCCGGTATGAACAGGCTCGGGGGTGCCGAATAACATTTTTTCGCTTAAGGTTTCCCAATCGTCGTACCCTTTGGTGGTTCGGTCCGCCTTGTAGATACCTTCACACACGTCCCACAGGTGGGCCACTTCGCTGTCGAGCTCTTCGACTTGCTTGAGATAAGCGTCTCGAAGGCTGAGCAGTTGCTCTTGGTCGTAGTAAGCCAACCGGATTGAGTACCGCTCATCAGGGAGACGAGAGTCGTCTTCGTCTTCGTATTCACGGATGATACAGTCTCGGGCGTTTTTATAGTTTTCAATGAACTGGTACCCCATCCGGCTGTTGTCCAAAATCCGGGTGATGGCGTTCACTGAAGTATTAAACCCTTGGTTGCGTAAATTTTGGTTGTCGATGATCTTGATGATGTTTTCTCGAATCCCCAAAGCATCGTAGTCTTGGGCTTCAATCTCAGCACCGATGCCTTCTACTGCGTCCAAAAATCGTTTGGCCACAAATTGGTAACGGACTTCATCGTCAGTGTCGCTGACATAATTATCTAAGGCTTTGAACTGAGCAAAGATCTTGTCTTGCTCGCCCATCGCTGTATCACCAGAGTCAACTCGGTCAACGTTGGTTTTTTCAATCTCTTGGTCGATCAAACTGTGGATGTTTTTAGCCACCACGTCCTTGATCAAGGCGGTCACCGGCACTTGATAGTGGTAAATTGGGCTGATCAGTTCGGAATCCAGGATGCTGATGGATAACTTCAAGTCCATCACGGTTTTTGGCCGTCTGCCGTTGTCCCGGAAGCTACACTTCACAATAGCGTAGCTGTTGTCCCCCTGTACAAAGGCTCCAACATCGCTTTTTTCTCGGAGCAGGGAATTAGTGTGGCTTTCTAGGTCACGGACCCCTCGTTCAATATGGCCTTGAAGGTGGCCATACATATTGACGATGCTGTGTTCCATCTCGCCGGTATTTAGGCGGTCGGCGGTGCCGATTCGTTCTAAAATATCAGTGATCCCACGGGGGCTGTACTTGCTCAGTGCTTTGTTTTCTTCCTTGTCGATCAGGTCACGGAACTTTTTCGCCATTTCGTCTTCCATTGTGACGATATAGCGGTTCAACATGTTCTGAAAGTCTTGGTTGAAGTAGTTATGGAGCTTGGACTTTACAGACCCCATCACGTCAAGACGTTCTAACACCTCAGGCGGCAGTTTGGCATGGATGTGGTTGATTACTTTATCAACTTCTTCATCAATGATCTGCTTAGATTCTTCGTACTCGTTCCGGTCACCACGGTTGAGGCTGTTTCTTGAGCCAACCGCACTGGGTTTTTCCGGGTGGACAAAGTTAGGCCCTCTGCTAAAGGTCTCGCGTGCCATGACTCTCCTGAGGTCGGTTAGAGTTGAAATCTGGTTTCGCCCTGTCACCTAAGGGTGGGTGTAGGGCGCAAAAACATATGTATGGTCTAGATTTTTTTTGTACGCTAACAGTCTAACGCATAAATTGCAACTAATTCGCTGGATCGTAGCGGATGTACAGGGTTTTTTGCCCCGCCACGTTTGAAGCATCTCGGCTCACCAAAATGATTCGGTTGTCTTTTTCGCTCAAGTCCACTTCAAAGGAGAAGGGGACTTGGGTTGGGTCTGGTTGGTTGCTGAAGTTTTGGTAAAAAACCTTCTTGTCCCCAACAAAAGCGTAGATATCCTTCACCCCTTCTTTGTCCGCAACGGTCCCTCGGATCTGATACTTGCGTTTGCCTGAAGTGTTGCTGAACTCTTCAAGGAAAATGCCTGGGAGGTGGTTTGATAAGCTGTAAGCCTTCGACTCCAAGGGCACTTTAAACTTTTGGTTTGAGGACTCTAAGGTGTAAATTCCGTCAATCAAGTCAAAGGATAAGTCCAAGTCCCCATCGGTCGGTGCTTCGTTGAAGTCAAATGAAAAGGTCTCGGTTTTTGAGGCCCCTGGTGCCAGAGACTTGATGGTCTTACGGCCTTGCTTGAGGAAAATATGGTCGTCCTCGCCGTTTTTAAACAACAAGGTCACCGGTCCAGAAGTGCCTTTTCCGTCGTTGGTGACTGTGACATCCACAGCGATGGTTTCGCCGACGTTGAGTTGCTTGTTGCCGTTGCCTTTTGCAGAAGCCCCTTGGTCTCGGAACTTGAGCTGGTAGCTGTAATGGGGGCGAGGGGTTTCCTTGATCGCCATTTTGGTCTGGAAGTCAGGCAATGGGCGGTTTTGCTCATCAATGAACTTGATGGCGATCAAGTCGTTTCTTGAAGGCATCCCCTGGGGGATCTCAATAGGGAGGTACCATTTTTTGGTTTCTCCAGGGCGTAGGCTACCAAAAGCAAACTGCCGGTGGTTGACCATTGGGTTTTTTGATTTTGCTGTGCCGACAAGCCGAGATACGTTGCCTTTACCGGCGTTTTTTACCTGGAGGTAAAGCCGGATGTCAGACTTGGCAGGCACCGGGCCTGAGAGTTTGCTCCAGTCTTTGCCTTTTTTGATCTCAACCCAAGAGGTTGTTTCTAATTTTGGCTTGCCGACCGTCTTTAACGAAGTCCAATTGATTTTAAATTCTTTGAACCGCTCGGACATTGATTGGTTCTGGATCTTTTCGTCGGTGGTGACAAACCGGTGCGCTGAATTGAGCAGAGAGCGGAAGGTTGGTTGCTTCGAGGTCAACAGGATTTTTATCCCGCTTTTGACCAAGATATCCTTCTTGATGCGCTCTCTCCTAGCTTCTTTGCTGTCCGAAGGTTCTTCTGGCTCTTCGGCTTCCTCTTTGCCTGTTTTCTTTTCTTTGTCTTTCGGCTCTGGTTTTGTTAAATAGAAGGCCCGTGCTTCTGGCTTTTCTGCTTTGTCTAAGTCTCCCCACTCTCGGAAATTCTCTTTGAGGCTATCTTCCGTGGTGTCCGGTTCGGCAGGGGTTACCCGCACAAAGTCTTGGGATATGTAATAAGGGTCTACCTCAATGTGTGGGCTGACACCGACCGATTGGATCGAAATGTTGCCTGGAGTGAGGTATTTTTGGGTGGTGATTTTCAAGGCGGAACCGTCCCGCATGTCAATCACCTGCTGGACGGAGCCCTTCCCAAAAGATTGGGTGCCAATGACCACAGCACGGTTGTTTTTCTTGAGTGCAGCAGCCACGATCTCAGAGGCCGAGGCAGAACCGTTATTGATCAAAACAACCAACGGAACCTCGGTCATGTCGCTGAACCAATGGGCCTTATAGGTGCGGATCGAATCGTTATCCAGGCCTGCGGTGGAGACAATCACCCCTTTGTTTAAAAAGCGGTCACTGATTTGGATCGCTTGGCTGAGCAAACCGCCGGGGTTGTTCCTGAGGTCTAGGATCAAGCCCTTGAAGGATTTGAGGTCATGGTCCATGGAAGCCAAGGCGATGTTCAACTCATCGGCTGTGTTTTTTTGGAATGTCTTGATTTGGATATAGCCAACCCGCTTCCCTTTGTCTTCGAAAACTTCAGATTCCACCGATTTGATGGTGATCAAGGCCCGTTTGATGATGACTGGCTTCGGTGCTTTGAGGCCTTCACGCATGATGTATAGCGTGACGTTACTGCCCACTTCCCCACGAAGCTTGCCCACGGCGTCGGACAGCGACATGTTGACCGTCGACTCCTCGTTGATTTGCACGATTTTGTCTTTTGCTCTGAGCCTTGCACGGGAGGCAGGGGTACCGTCTATGGGCGAAATGATGGTGAGTTGCCCTTTCCTCAGCCCAATCATCATGCCTACGCCACCAAAATTCCCGGAGGTGTTGGTGGAAAAATCCGAGTAAACCTCAGGGACTAATAAAATGGTGTGTGGGTCCAGCTGCTTCAAAAAACCGTTGATCAAGGCGTAATCCACCGTTTCAGGGTGGTCCCCTTTGTCTAAGTGAGTTTTGATGAAACGGGCGACCTTTTGCAACAAAACATCCAGGTCTTTGATGGTGTTTGGGGTCGGCGCTTCGATGGTCGTGCTGTGTTGGTCAACCTTCAGCTTGATGGTGACGGTTCCCTTCGAAGTGCTCATCTGGGTCAAAACCGGCGCAACAATGGCGCTAACTCGTTCCAGAGAGCCTTCTAACATCTTCAGCGGCTGGACCCGGTTTTGATCCACATAGCCCTGCTTGACAATCTCCAAAACCTTGGGGATCAGATCAGACTGAGGGACAAACCGTTCGGCGTGTACAGGGAAGCCGAGGAAACAAACAAACAACAGCAGGACAATTCTTTTCATCGAAATCTTCAGGTTATAAGTCAGCGGCCCAGCCGACAACAAGTTCAAAAAAGTGCTTGGCAACCACTTGGTCCGCTTCTGGATCTTCACTGTGCTCTAAAGCAAAGGAGTGTTTTAAGCCGAGTTTCATCGCCTTGAGGGACTTGTAAATCGGCAAAGTCAAAGGCAACTCTTTGTCGTCGCTCAGCTCAATGTATCGGTCTAAAAACACCTTTGCGAGGTCCGGCTTGCCTGCGGCCTCCAAATCAACACAAAGGTCTGCGACGTCGCTGGCTCGGTCGCCGTAACGGTCTTTCATCGGGTCGCCGCTGCGGCCTAGGAAGGCAACCCCGTCGGTGGCCCAGTGGATTTTTCTTGCGGCGAAATCCCCGTGGTAATGACCAATAAACCCTTTCCGGGCACGGCGGCCAAAGAGCTTTTTGTGCTCTTTAAGGGCTTTTTCTAGGGGGCGGCAAGACAAATCAATCATGGTTTTGGTGATTGTTTTGCCGAGATGTTTTTTCGCTTGATAATAACGGTCTCGGAGTCGCTCTGTCAGTTCCGCAGCGTCAGGCAAACCCTTGGTTCCTGCCATACCGGCGGTCTCGTGGAAGGTCCAAAGGGCTTGAGCCACATCTTCAAGGTGTTTCGCTTTGAGCTTGTCTTTTGAAAGCATCAGCTGCAAAAACCCCCGGTCCGCCAACTGACGCTCTTTGACCACATAAAAGTCCGCAGAGCCAGGAGAACAGTTGGTTTCAAATGCCCAGTTGTCCTCATGGCAGACCAACGCAAGCGCAGAGCTATCTTGAGTCGGGGAGTGCCGGTTTGAGTTTGCGACCATCTCCTGGGCATAGGCCTCAAGCAAAAGTTTGCTGGTGCTGGTGCCGACAGGCCGAATCACTTTATAGACGTAAGGCCCGGTCTTAAAGATCCAAAACCCTTCGGATTCTTGGTACTTAATGGTCGAGTTTGCCTCATCGTAGAAGCTCGGCGTGGTGAGGGCCTTAAAGAAATCAGGCTTTTGATGTTTTTTTGTATTCATAGTGCACAATGGAACAGGGAAAAAGGACGGGCCCACAGGGGCGAACTAGGGATTCTACGGCCTTGAGGGGGAGTTGTCGATAAAAAACAACCGCAAACTTTAGGGGGGAAAGGAACAGGTGTTTTGCCGGTCAATGAAGAAGTTTATACAGCGCAATCAAGGCTGATTTGCGGGAGCTCCCTTGGGTCTGGACTTGCTGTTTGCCAACGATAAAAGTGCAGCGGTGGGTGTAATCTTGTCCGTCGGTGCTCTGGATGGCGAGCTGTGAGCTGATGTGCTCCATCGAAAAAGAGGCACGTTTTTTTTCCGCTAAACGATCAAAAAATTGCAGATATCCTAGAGTGTTCATGGTTTCTCCCTGGTGATTGACCAATTCGGCTGTCCCGGTTACTTTGGGGGCTGCTGTGTGGTCCCAACTGAACCTTGCTCAGGTCAGATGTATTGCATCCCACTGAAGGTGGATGTCACTTTTGGGATGCTCAAGAGCAACGGGCACTGGCCCATGCTGATGGATTGCTTTTATCTTTAAATATGCGATTTTCATGCCGAACCCTTTGTATGAACCTTTAGAGGCCCTTTATGTCTGATTATGATGTCATTGTTGTAGGAGCCGGTCACGCCGGCGTCGAGGCCGCCATGGCTGCTGCTAAGATGGGGGTCTCTGTCTTGTTGCTGACCCAAACGGTGGACAACATTGCTGCGATGAGCTGCAACCCCGCAATTGGTGGGTTGGCTAAGGGGCATTTGGTGAAGGAAATTGACGCCCTCGGCGGCTCCATGGGTTTGGTGGCGGACCAAACAGCCATCCAGTTTCGGACCTTGAACAGTGCCAAGGGGCCAGCCGTGCAAGCGACTCGGTGCCAATCGGATATGATCGCCTACAAAGCCACGATGCGTGGGTTGGTGGAACATCACCCAAATTTGAAGGTCGCACAGGGGGAAGTCACAGAGCTACTGATCGAAGGACGGCAGGTGGTCGGGGTGAAAACCCGGTTAGAAGAAACCCTCAGGGCCCGTTCAGTCATCTTGACAGCAGGCACCTTTTTGAACGGCTTGATCCATATCGGGCAGCAACAGTTTTCCGCTGGCCGGGCTTGGGAATTCCCTAGCTTGGCTTTAGGGGAACAGCTACGTTCTTTGGGGCTTAAAATTGGCCGGTTAAAGACCGGGACCACCCCAAGGCTCGACAGCCGCACCATTGACTATGCCAAGCTAGAAACCCAGCCAGGGGATTCCCTTGTGAAGCCCTTTAGCTTTTGGGAAACCTCGGTCCCACTGACCCAAGTGCCTTGCCACATCACCTACACCACCCGGCAGACCCAAGAGGTGATTGAGGCAAACATCCACCGTTCAGCGATGTACTCTGGTGCGATCAAGGGGACAGGTCCACGGTACTGCCCTTCGATTGAAGATAAAGTCAAAAAGTTCCCTGATAAAGACCGGCATCAAGTTTTTTTAGAACCGACCAGCCTGCAAAGTTTTGAGGTCTACCCCAATGGGATGTCCACCAGCTTGCCTTTGGAAGTGCAGGTGGAGTTTATCCGTACCTTGATCGGTTTAGAGAATGTAGACGTAGTTCGCCCAGGCTATGCCATTGAATATGATTACCTTAACCCGACCCAATTGAAAAACAGTTTGGAGCACAAAGACCTGGAGGGGTTCTTTTGTGCTGGTCAAATCAACGGGACTTCCGGGTACGAAGAGGCGGCGGCTCAAGGGCTGATTGCTGGGATCAACGGTGCCTGCAGGGTGTTAGGCAAGGAAGCGGTGATCATCGGGCGAAACGAAGGGTATATTGGGGTGCTGATCGATGATTTGGTCTCAAAAGGGACCGAAGAGCCGTACCGAATGTTCACCAGCCGAGCAGAGTACCGGTTGTTGCTTCGGCAAGACAACGCCGACCAGCGGCTCAGTCCGTTGGGCCGAGAGTTAGGTTTATTGGATGATAAAAAGTGGAGCCGGTTTGAAGAAAAGATCACCTCTGTGGTGCAGCTGACCGACTTTTGCAAAAGCCATTATGTGCCCAAGGGAGGCCCAGCAGAAGGGCCGAACCTGGAGAGCCGGTTGAAGGTTGAGTCTTTTTTGAGGCACCCTGAATACAACTTTGGCAGCCTAGAACCGATGTTTCAAACCCCAGAGCTGGAGGGCTTGGAACAGTTCCCCGAAGCGGTCAAATTCTTTGTACAGACCGAGATTAAATATGAAGGCTATTTAAAACGTCAGGAAGCGCAGGTGAGCAGTTACCTGAAGATCGAGGCGATTCAAGTCCCTGACCACTTCGACTTTGAGGCGGTCCCCGGGCTGTCGGTCGAAGTCCAGCAAAAACTCGGTGCAGCGAGACCCCAAACTTTAGGGCAGGCCGCAAAAATCAGCGGTGTCACCCCTGCTGCTATCACGTTGCTGATGGTTGCGTTCAAAAAAAGGAATCCATGAATCAAGCGGTACAGGTCCAGAGTATTTTTGAAAAAGTCCGTTCCAATGAACGGATCAATGCCGGTGAAGCCCTTGTGTTGTGGCAGCAAGCAAGCTGGCTTGAATTGGGGCAGCTTGCTCAGGAGCGACGAGCCCAGATGATCGGTGCCGACTGGGGGAGTTACACCATGTTTCGGATTGTGAATTACACCAACGTTTGTAATGTAGATTGTAGCTTTTGCAGCTTTGCCCGCAAGCCCGGCGAATCGAGGTCATATGTGATGGACTTGGCCCAAGTGTTGGAAAAAACCGCTGAGGCCAAAGAAGCGGGGGCGGACCAGATTTTTCTGCAAGGTGGGGTGAACCCTGGCTTACCCTTGGATTATTATTTAGGTTTGTTGAGGGGCATCAAGGAAAAGTTTGGGTTCCAGATTCGGGCCTTTTCGCCGGTGGAACTCCGGGAGATGTCGAAGGTCTCAGGGCTTCCGCTCAAAGAAGTGATTGCAGAGCTGAAGGCGGCGGGGCTGGACTCTGTCCCTGGTGCTGGCGCCGAAATCCTGGCTGAGCGGATGAGAGGCCTGCTGAGCCCGAAAAAATGCAGCGCCACTGAATGGGCTGATATACTGGCAGAGTGCCACAACCAAGGTCTAGGGGGTTCTGCAAACATCGTGATTGGTTCGGTGGAAACGGAAGCGGAAGTGATCGAGCATTTAGAGCTTATTCGGCAATTGCAAGACCGAACCGGCGGATTCAGCAGCTTTATACCCTGGACCTTTCAGCCTCAAACCAAAGATTTCCCAGTCAAAAAAGTCCCTCATCATCAATACCTGAAACTATTGGCCCTGTGCCGTGTGTTTCTAGACAACATCAAAAATATAGAAGTTTCTGTGATGGTCTTGGGTACTGAAATCGGGAAACTAGCGTTGCACATGGGGGCGAATGATATTTCTAGCCCAGTCTTGGAAGAAAATGTGTTGCGTAGTTTTGGGGTTGCTAACGAAGAGCAGGCTCGTAAATTGATCGAGGAAGCGGATCTGAGCGTCAAGCGCAGGGACTTTGACTATCTCTGCTGGTCTTAAGGGGCGGTGAAACAACCGAAGCCCCAAAGGGCTTCGGTTAAAACGTTATTCTTTCCAGTGAATGCACTCACCTGGGCAAGCGTCGATTTCTTCCTGGATAGCGTCTTCATCTGCACCAGCAGGGTCTACGATTTCAGCTAAGTCATCGTCATCCATACGGAAAACGTCAGGAAGGTTATCAGCGCATTGTACGCAGCTTGTACATTCGTCTTGGTCAATGTATGGAATCTTAGCCATTGTTCCTCTAGTGGTTAGTCAGCTAGTTTTTAGCCAGATTGCTTATTGATCAATCTGGTGCTTTAAATCAACTTTCTCCAAGAGTGACCAGAAAATCAACCCCTAAGGTCCAAAAAAAGACGAATTGTTCTACATCTTTGTTTTGAAAGCTTTTTTTAATGGGCTGATTGGAAAAAATCTGGTCACATGAATTAGATCCATTGTCTAACGCCTCACTTGGCGAGTCTGTCAGCTGAATCACAAAAAGGAATTTTGTTTCTAAGCTCATTGTGAAAGCTTCATCGCCAAATACTTTGCGCTGGAATCTGCCAGTTGGTGGTGATTTTCCTTCCACTGCGGCCCACCAAGTGGGCCGACCTGGTTGGTTAACCCTAACAAGGCTGACCAGGGGAGTTTGAGCTGAGCCGCTGCCATGGCCACCCCAAAAAGTTCCAGGTTTTCTACTTCACCGTCGGTTTTCTGCCTGATTGCCGCACTGAGTTGCTCGCTTGAGGTGACACACAAGGAGTTTACCACCGAAACATCCGGGAGCTCCAGGGATGTACCGGTTGAGGGGAAGCTAGGTTGCTCTTGCAGGCTGGCAAAATGCCCGTGGCCCATTAACGCTGCCCCATCAAACAAGGTCACCTTCGAGGCCTGAACCAAGTCCCCGATTTGAAACTGGCTTGGGTTTAAAAAACCAGCGGTGCCGACAAACAACAATGCGGAACTCTTTTCTTTAAACAAGAGCAACCGACTGAGCGTTTCAAGGGGGCCGATGCCCAGGGGCAGAAGCCGGTGGGCCGGTGTTTCCCAGCCCCATTCCGTTGGCTGCGCTTGCAGCGCATTGGCGAGCGGTTCTAACTCGGCGTGGATAGCCGAAGTGATCAGCAGCTTCATAGGGAAGTATCCGAGGGACTGGCTGCTTGGGGCGCGTGTTTTTCTAGGGCCAGCTCGACCAGCCGAGTCAATAGTTCGGGGTAGGCTATGCCGGATGCCTCAAACAATTTGGCGTACATGCTGATGGATGTGAACCCTGGCAAGCTGTTGGGCTCATTGAGCCAAATTTGGCTTTGTTCGTCCAAAAAGAAATCCACCCTTGCGAGCCCGCTCAACTCCAGGCAGGTAAAGACCTGGGTAGCGGCCTCTTGTAGGGCGGTGGTGGTGGATTCTGGGAGTTCTGCGGGGATCTCTAAGCCGGTGTTTTCTAAAATATATTTGGCTTCATAGCTGTAAAAATCCTCGGTGACCTTGATCTCACCAGGAACAGAAACCACCGGGTGATGGTTCCCCAAAACAGCAAGCTCGATTTCCCGGCCCACAATGGCCTGCTCAACCAAAACCTTTCGGTCAAACTGAAACGCTAGCTTGATCCCTTGCTGGTAACTGACCTCGTCGGTCGCTTTGCTGATCCCCACCGAAGAGCCCTGGGATGCGGGCTTGATGAACAAGGTACCGCCCAGTTTCTTGGTCGCTTCTGCGTAGCTCGGGAAGCCCTGGTCGGTGGATCGTAAACATAAATAAGGGGCGGTATTGATCCCTTCAAACATCACCAAACGTTTGGTGACGTCTTTGTCCATGGCCATGGCAGAACCTAAAACACCGCTGCCCACTTGGGGGATACCTGCCATTTCAAACAGCCCTTGCATACAGCCATCTTCACCAAACTGACCGTGGAGTACGGAAAAAACGCAGTCGATCACCTGCCCATCAACCTGTTTGTTTTTGAGCGAGACAGGCCGTAAATTTGGGGAGATCTTGATTTTTTTAGGGTCTTCCAGATCACTAACCAAGGGGTCACCAGTCCACCATCCGCCACAACGATCAACGACAACAGGTAACAGGTTAAAACGCTCTGTAGGGAACTGAGCAATCACACTCAGCCCAGAACGTAGGGATACTTGGTGTTCCTCGGAATACCCACCGCACAACAATAAAACCGTTTTTTTCATGTCTGTTTCTCGAATAAAAGGGCGTCGTCAACAGGGTGACGGTAATAAGATTTTCTCACCCCGATTTTTTGGTATCCCTGGGTTTGGTATAAACCATTGGCCTCGGTGTTATTGGCCCGAACCTCTAACAGCACCCTGCCGTTGGGGGCAGTGGATTGTTCTAAATGATTTAAGAGCATTTTGGCCACCCCGACCCGGCGGGTTTGTGGGTCCACCCCGACCTTGATCACCTCCGCTTCGCCGGGGCCTAAAGGCTGCCAGACCAAGAAGCCAACTAATTTTTGTCCCATCCAAGCGGTGGCCGTCTTGAGCGAGTTCAACGAAAACTGTTGCCACTGAGCCTCGTCCCAGGCCTCTCCTGGCAGGCAGGTCGCTTCCAGTTGGGTCAGCTGGCCCCGCCAATCGCCCCAAGTATCAAAGGGGCCTAGGTGCTCACGTAGAATCACCGAACCGTATGTTGTAATTGATTTCGGCTTCTGAGGCCCGTAGGTATAAGGGTTCCAGCGGGATGGGGTCATACACACCGGCCGGTTGGTCGGATAAAAGGTCAATCAGCCCCAGCGCTGTCGGGCGTCGTGGTGGGCTTCGGTCGATGAGCACACCGGTTGACTCTAAATCAAACCCTTGCCCTAGCAACAGGTCAACCCCCTCTCCGAGCAGGATTTCTCCAGGCAGGATCGTTGGCAATAAATTTTCTGGAGTGATCAGTTCCATCGGAGTGATCGCTTTGGGACGTTTACCGGTGCAATCATAAGCAGCGTGGTAAAGTTCCCCTTTGTAGGCATTTTGTATCACCCGAACTTTGCAGGGTTGATAGGTCAGCGTTGCGGCAGCCAAAGTCAGGCGGTCTGAAGTATAGATGGGCAGTTTGAAGGCAAAGGCCAGCGAACTGACTGTCGCTAGCGCAATGCGCATCCCTGTGAACGATCCTGGGCCTTGGCAAACACAAATCCCCTCAAATTGTTCCCGTTCAATTTTGCATGTGGTGATCAGTTGGTCGACCGCCCCCAAGAGCAGCTGGCCTCCGGGCTGGCCAGGGTTCAACCAAAGTTCACCGAGGGCTTCATTTTGGCGGGAAATCCCGACCGAAACAGCAGAGCCAGTGGCTTCAATGCCTAAAATCAGTTGCTGGTTGATGGCTGTCATATTGTTTGATGGGCTGAAGTTTTGATAAAAACCAGGGTCTCAGCCTATAAGGGGATTGTAAAGCGATTGGCTAAGAATTATCTATTTGCAGCCTACAATTCGGCTTGCTTTTGAAGGCCTGAAAAGGACAATTATTTTGGCATCAGGGCCCTTAGGTTTTGTCGGCGGACTTGTGGAGGTAAGAGTTGTGGCAAAATCGCCGGATTTATTAGAGGTTTGCATGCATGGTAAACAAATATTGCCAAATTTAAGCTCTTTGAATGACTGTCACCGTGGATTCAGGGCTCTCAGGCCCAAGAGACTGATTTATAGAGGGTGAGGCGGGGAAAAACCCTTTCTAAATTTTCAGATCTGTGAGAGGATTTGGTTGATTCTTTCACAGATAATTGTAGTTTTATCGACAAAAACTGAGCTTTGTCCTTCCCCTTTTAAGGATTGATTGATAAGTTGCAAGCCTTGGCTTTGGCAAAAGCCCTGTTGAAAAATGAATTTAAACCTTTAGACCCGCTTAAGCTATGTCTGACTCAAAACGATTGCCAAGTTCCTTGCGAATTGCCGTCTTCTACGACGGTACCTTTTTTGATAAAGTGAGCAAGTACTTCAAATTTTACCATGACCGAGAATCCTATATCAATTTTAATGGCCTACATGATTTTATTCGAGATAAAATCGCTGAAAGCTGTGACATGGATACCGCTTTTTGTCATGTCATCGAATCTCATTTTTTCCGAGGCCGGTTTTCTTTCACTGCCGCTAAAAATGCGAACGCTTTAGAAAAAGACCGTATCCTAGATCAGCACTTGATGTATGCTGGTATCCAGCCTCATTATTACCCGATGAAGGAAACTGGAGAGCGAGCCGAAGAGAAAGGCATCGACGTTTGGTTGTCCATGGAAGCCTATGACATGTCAATCCACAAGGGATTTGACTTGGTGGTTCTTTTTGCAGGTGACCAGGACTTTGTTCCATTACTGCGAAAAATCAATGGCTTAGGTATTCGTTCTATGGTGATCGGTGCCGACGTTGAATGGGAAGACAACAAAGGCATGCGGAACTGGATCAACACCTCCCAGGCGTTGACCAATGAAGCTGGCTATGTGGTCATGTTGAACCACGAAGTTGATGACCGGACTCCAGACCAGGATCCTGTGATCGACGGCATGTTTAACTAAAGTCTTGCGGCCTCCGGGCCGTTTGATGTTTACCTAAGGTTTTGCGGCCTCCAGGCCGCTTGCCAATCTCTCTTTGACAGGCTATAAATTGGGTTTCAACACCTATCTAACAAAGCCTTGAATCCTACTTTTTGCAGTAAAGCGGTTTGTGTCGCAAGGAACTGGCGGGCTCACATCAAAGAGCTAGGTAACGTCGAGCCTGAAGAACCGGTTTTTTTCATCAAGCCAACCACGGCAATTTGCCCTCTATCAGAACCCATCGTGCTACCGAAATGGAGTGGTGAGGTTCATCATGAGATCGAATTGGCTTTGCTGGTGGATACCCCCTTGAAAGATGCGACGCTAGAGCAGGCGGCCGCTGCGGTCAGTCACGTCGCCCTGGCTTTGGATCTGACGGCTAGAGACGTACAGGCTAGGCTGAAACAGGCTGGGTTACCTTGGGAAAAATCCAAAGCTTTTGATGGTTCACTACCCTTGGGCCGGTGGATACCGGTGCAGGAAGTCGGGGACTTGGGCGAACTGGAGCTGAAGCTGTTGGTGAATGGGGCGGTTGCCCAATGTGGGAAAATCAGCCAGATGATTCACTCGCCGATTGACTTGTTGGTGGAGGCAAGCCGCTATTTTACCTTGTCTGCTGGGGACATTTTGTTGACCGGAACCCCTGCTGGTGTGGGGCCACTTGCCCCAGGTGATCAATTAGAACTTTTTTTAAGCGGTCAATGGGCCGAAACGACTGAGGTGTACCATGGGTGCTGATCGAGCATTGGTGATTTTTTCAGGTGGACAAGACTCCACCACTTGCTTGGCTTGGGCCAAAAACCGGTTTGCCGAGGTCCGAGCGATCAGCTTTTATTATGGCCAGACCCACCAAGTGGAGCTGGAACAAGCGAAACTGATTGCCGAGGAAATGGACGTTCCTCTTGAAATCGTGGACATCCATTTTTATCAGCATATGGTTTATTCGGCGCTCACCGGCTCACCGATGGAGATGAACTCCAAGCACCGGGACAATACGGCCCTACCGGCGAGTTTCGTCCCGAACCGAAATTCTTTGTTTATTTTACTCAGCCACAGTTATGCCCAGCAAATCAAGGCACATTCCCTGATTGCCGGGTTGTGCCAGACCGATTACTCAGGGTATCCAGACTGCCGGGAGCCCTACACCAAAGAAATGATCCATGCCCTGAACTTGGGCAGCGACCAGCAAATCAAACTGTTGACCCCCTTGATGCATTTGAGCAAAGCAGAAACCTTTAAGCTCGCTCAAACTGAAGGGGTGCTAGATTTGGTGATCAATGCGTCACACACTTGTTATAACGGAAGCATCACCCCGAACCCCTGGGGCCGAGGGTGTGGGAGCTGCCCCGCCTGTGAGCTAAGGGAAAAAGGGTACAACGAATTTATCATCCAACCATAGAGAGAACACCATGGCAGAAGCGGAAGGCAGAAGTTTTTCTTTTGAAGGACCTGAAAAAATACAAACCGATATCTTAGAAACGTTTGAGTTCAACAGCCCAAACCAGTACATCCACACCGAGACGTCGGAGTTTTCGGCGGTGTGCCCGTTTTCTGGCTTGCCTGACTTAGGGGTTTTGCGGATTGAGTATTACCCCCGTGGTTTGTGCTGTGTCGAGCTGAAGTCTTTGAAGTATTATATCACCAGCTACCGAAATGTAGGGTTGTACCAAGAAGGGGTGACCCAAAAGCTGCACCAAGACTTATCGGTCTTGTTGAAAACTGACGACATCAAAGTCACAACCATCTACCAACCTCGGGGCGGTTTCACCACCACCTGTGTGGAAGGCCAATTATCAAAGGTACCTTAATGACGACTTTGCAGTTTCATAACAGCCTGACCAAACAAAAACAGGCTTTTGAACCCTTGGAACCGGGTAAAGTCAGTATCTATAATTGTGGTGTGACGGTGTATGACCGTTGCCACCTTGGCCACGCCCGTGGGGGAGTGGTGTTTGATGTGTTACGTCGATTTTTGACCTCCATGGATTACGACGTCACCTATGTGAAAAACTACACAGATATTGACGATAAAATCATCCAGCGGGCCGGGGAGCAAGGTGTTGAACTCACCAAACTGACCACCGAAATGATCGCTTTGCACGACCGGGACATGGAAGCCTTGGGCATTCAAGCGCCGGACGTTGCCCCAAAGGCGACCGAACATATCCCGGAAATCGTGGCGATGATCCAAACCTTGATGGACAAAGGTTTTGCCTACGCCAAAGGGGGAGATGTGTTTTTTAAGGTCCGTAGCTTTGAAGAGTACGGCAAGTTGTCTGGCAAAAACATTGATGATTTGGTTTCAGGCAGTCGGGTGCAAGTGAATGATTCCAAAGAAGATGCGTTAGATTTTGTGTTATGGAAGGGCCATAAGCCGGGCGAGCCCAGCTGGGAGACTTCTTTTGGAGCCGGTCGTCCGGGGTGGCATATTGAATGCTCTGCGATGTCGGCGAAGTATTTGGGTGAGTCTTTCGATATCCATGCAGGCGGCTCAGACTTGATCTTCCCACACCATGAAAACGAAATTGCCCAGTCTGAATGTTGCCATGAAAAACCTTTTGTTCAGTTTTGGCTCCATAACGGGATGATCAAGATTGACGATCACAAAATGTCCAAAAGTTTGGGGAATTTCTTCACCATTGAAGAACTGCTGGAAAAATACGAAGGCGAGTTGATTCGGTTTTTCTTGATCTCCGCCCAGTACCGAGCGTCGATCAACTTCACTGATGACGCCCTCAAAGAAAAACTGGAAGGGCTAGACCGGCTGTACAGCGCCATGTTTAAAGCCCAGGAACAGGGTCTTCCTGAGGAACCGACGGATTTTTGCTCCGAAATTCAGGGCTTTAAAAACCGATTTGAGGCTGCTTTATCAGACGACCTCAACACCCCCATGGCTCTTTCGGTGCTGTTCGAGTTGGCCAAAGCCATGAACACCAGCGAAGTACCAGCGGATCAAGGTTATTGGTTGATGAAGGATTTGGGCTCTGTATTGGGGCTGTTGCAGCAAAACCCTGAGAAATGGTTTAAAAATCCACGGATCAAGTCCTCTGAAGGGGCCGGTTTATCGGAACCGGAAATAGAGGCCTTGATTGCACAACGCACCGCTGCCAGAGAATCGAAAGATTGGGCACTTGCTGATCAAGTGAGAGACCAACTCTTGGAAGCGGGCGTGATATTGATTGATTCGGATGGGGTGACTCGATGGCAAAAAAAGTAGAGTACCTCTACGGGATTTCAGCGGTTGAAGCCGCACTGAAGGCAGGGCGTCGAGAGATGTCCCGTTTGTTGGTGAAAGAAGGCAGCAAAAATCCTCGGCTCAAACCGCTGTTGCATTTGGCCCGTTTGGCCAAGGTCACGGTTGCCTATTCCGGGGCAGATCAGCTTTTCAAACTCTCAGGCAGCAAAACCAACCAAGGGGTTGTTTTGGAAGCTGGGGAACTGGTGCCTTGGGATATTGAGGACTTGAAGTACCCGGACTCAGGCAAACAGTTGTTGGTTGCCTTGGACCAGGTGGAAGACCCACAAAACATGGGTGCCATTGTTCGGACCGCTGCCTTTTTAGGGGCGACCGGTGTGCTGCAAACCAAATCTCATGCGGCGGCGATGAGTCCGGCGGCTTCGAAGGCCAGTGCCGGGGCGTTGGAGTCTTTCCCGGTGGTGGAAGTAGGGAATCTCTCAGAAACCTTAAACCGGCTCAAAACCGAAGGCTATTGGATCATCGGTGCCGCTTTGTCTGAGGACTCTCTGCCATTGGCTGAGTCGTTGCAAGCGGATAAGGTGGTCTTAGTGTTGGGTAACGAAGGTGCTGGGATCAGGAACTTGACCGCAAAACGTTGCGACCAATTGATCCAAATTCCTGGTAGCGGTTTGGTCGAGTCGATGAACGTCAGTGCCTCTGCGGCGATTTTGATTCACCATTTTTTGTGGAGGTGAGGTTGGACAACGGAACTTTATTATTGATCAACGGCCCGAATTTAAACCTTCTGGGCACCCGTGAACCTGAGGTTTATGGACACACCACCTTGGCCGATATCGAGGGACAACTCCTCCAGTTTGTCACCGCCAAGGGCTTTGGGCTGAAGTCATTCCAATCGAACCATGAAGGGGAGTTGATCGACTTCTTGCAAGCCGAGGGACCGACCGCCGCCTATGGGATCATTAACTTAGGGGCCTATACCCACACCTCGGTTGCCTTCCGGGATGCCTTGAAATCGGTGAGCCTGCCGTTCATTGAAACCCATATTTCTAATGTTTATGCTCGTGAGCCTTTCCGGCACCACAGCTATTTATCCGATATATCCCAGGGTGTGATTGTTGGGCTCGGTACCGCAGGGTATCAAGTGGCCGCCCAGATCATCGTTGAGCGGTTACTGGCTCCGTGAAACCCAACATCTATGGCCAGACCGAGGGCCAGCTTCGAGCGTGGCTCTCAGCAAAAGGAAAGCCTGCTTTTGCGGCGTCGCAAATCATCAACTGGTTGTATGTCCAAGGCCGTCGTTCTTTTGAAGAAATGGGCAACCTGTCCAAGGCTCTGCGTGAAGAGCTAGCCGCTTCTTTTGAGATCAGCTTGCCCACCGTGGCTTTGAAGCAAACATCGAAAGACGGGACGGTGAAGTTCCTCTGCCAGCTCCATGACGGCAAACAAATCGAGACCGTGTTGCTGGACCATGAGGACCACAACACCCTGTGTATATCGACCCAGGTCGGCTGCGCCATGGCTTGCAAGTTCTGCCGCACAGCCAGCATGGGGTTGGTCCGCAACTTAGACGCCAGTGAAATCATTGGTCAAGTGCTGCTCGCCAAAGAGATGTTAGGCCCCGAAAAACGTCTGCGTAACTTGGTTTTTATGGGCATGGGTGAACCGTTACACAACTATGATAACCTCATCCGCTCTTTGGAAATCCTGCTACACCCCAAGGGGTTGGAGTATTCTTGGAAGCGAATCACCGTGTCCACCAGTGGGTTGACCGACTCGATCATCCGCTTCTGGGAAGAACCGACTGTCAAAGCGATGCTTGCCATCAGCTTAAATGGGGTGACACAGGAAGCTAGGAAAGTCTTGATGCCGGTTGCGAAACGGAACCACTTAGAGGACTTAATCGCCGCCTGCCGAGCGTTGCCCCTCAACAAGCGGCAACGGATCACCTTTGAGTATATTTTGCTTTCCGGGGTGACCGATGATGCCAGTTCTGCAAAACAGTTGGTTGCCTTACTGAATGGTATCAAAGCAAAGGTTAACCTGATTCCCTTTAACCCAGACCCAGAGTTACCGTTCAAGGCTCCGAGTCAAGAGGCGGTTCGGGAATTTCAAAAGATTTTGATGGACCGAGGGTTACTCGCTACGGTGCGAAAATCCAGAGGTCAAGATGTAAGCGCTGCCTGTGGGCAATTGGCTTCTGACAGCCAAACCGTGACGATCATACAATGAGGAAACCATGAATTCACCGAGCCGTGAAGAAGCTTTAAAGGCCGTTCGAACCTTGATCGAGTACCTAGGGGATGACCCAGACCGAGAAGGGCTGATCGAAACCCCAGAGCGAGTGATTCGGTCTTATGAGGAAATCTATAAAGGATACACCTTAGATCCCGCTGATATCTTAGATAAAAAATTCAGCACCCATTCTGGTGAAATGGTGGTTTTATCGAACATTGAGCTGTATTCCACCTGCGAACACCACATGATGCCCTTTGTGGGAAAGTGCCACATCGCCTACTTGCCAAAAGACAAAGTGGTGGGGCTCAGCAAGCTTGCACGGTTGATGGAGGTCTACTCCAGGCGGTTACAAATCCAAGAAGAAATGACTTGGCAAATTGCCCAGGCGTTGGAGAGAGAGACCGAAGCCCTCGGGGTTGCTGTTTTGGTGGAAGCACGGCACATGTGCATGAGTGCAAGGGGTGTTTCTAAACAGCATGGGATCATGTCAACCACCGCAAGCACGGGGTTATTGCGCTCTGATCAGGCCTTAAAAGCCCATTTTATGTCGTTGATCGATAAATCGAGGCTATAGGGTTACAGCCAGCGGATTTGTGCGGCACTTGCGACTCGTTAATGAACGGGGCCAGAGGCCCACAAATCAAAAGAAACTATACACCCCAATGGACAGCGCAGAACCGTCATACCGGTAGTTTGCGATATAGGTATCGTGACTGGTCAAGTCTCGCCGTTTTCCGGTGATTGAGTACCCTTCAACCCGGACCCCACCAAACTCTAAGATGTAGTCAAACCCGAAGCTCAGCCCGGTGACCGGGACGGAAGCGGCGGTGCTGCCTTCGGTGTTGCCAGCTGCAGCAATGGTGGTGACCACTGACATGGGTGCGTAGGTACCAAAGCTAACCCCCAAAAAAGGCTTCATCCCACTTTGTGAGTGGTCCTTGAAAAAGGCCTTGAAGTCCAAGGTGGTCATGGTGGTGGTTTCGACGGTGCTGATGGTGTCGCCGTCGAGGCTCTGGGTTAAGCTGCGTTCTAAAAAACCTGAATACTTCAATCCGGCGGAAAACCGGCTGAGGAAAAGCCGTTCATAGAAAAACCCTGCACCCACCAAATCGTCGGAAGCCGTGGCACTGCCTGTCGCTGATGACAAGGTGTACTGTGCTCCGGTATGGGTGTAGTGGATTGCGCCAAATTTGTTTTTTGGTTCTTTCACCTTTTTTTGTGCCCAAAGGGGTGAGGAAGCCCCGAGGATCAAAATCAAAAAAAGTAAGATGGTTCGTTTCATGACCTGCCTAGGGTTGAGTACGTAGAAAACAGTCTGCTTGATTTGCAGTAGGATTTCTATCTTTGATCTCAGTCAACAGAGAATAGGCTCGGTATATAATCGAACGTAACTCTCCTGTGTTCAGGTTTAATACAAGTTCTTTGCCAAATCAGGGAATATCCCTAAAAACCAATGCGGAACCCAAAAGATGCCAGCAGCCCTTGTAAGTGCATGATATCCGTCGTCCCAGATTGCTCGATTTGTAACCGACCGATGATTCGCCGAAGGTCAAAGTGAAAATCTGAGGCGGTGCCCAAAGGCACCCCAATCTGGGTGAAGTATTGGTGTAATTCCAAGGCCTTGAATTGGTAGGCTGCGCAATCAGTTTGGAGGCAGTTGAAGTCCAACTTCCCGACACCATAACCTAACAAGAATTTAAACGCTTTGGGGGAGAGGTCGATACCGACATCATAACTGTTCAAAGTGAACTGGTTTGGGGATTCAATCGAACTGTCCAAAGTCGGGGCGTCTAGCTGAATCTGGCTCATCCCCACCGGCGGAAGCAGCGGGACTTTGGTCAAAAATGTCCAGCCACTGGCCTTTACAGCTGCACTTTTGTCGAATTGATAGCTCTTTGACCCTGCGCCAGAGTACTGAAAGGAGCTTGGCGCCGAAAAGCTGGCCCAGATCTCTGCTTGGGCCAAGCTTGGCCCGAAACAAATGACCAACAAAAGGGAGTAAATGATCTTTAACATAAAGTCCCTTGTTGATGATCGGTTAAAAGAGCCCCGAGACATGAAAGTCAAACCGTGAGGGTTGCTCAGTTCGCTTTTTATCGAGCTTCATACCGTATTCAAACCGAAGCACTCCCATAGGGGTGATCATCCGAATCCCGGTTCCTGCGCTTCTTCTGAAATACCAAGGGTCTTTTTTAAGGCCCATGATTTCATACATGCGATCTTCAGACCAAACGTTACCGGCGTCAAAAAAGATTAAACCTCGGATGTTTCGTCCCTCACGGGTCAGCGGGAACAACATCTCTAGGTTAAAGACTTTTTGTAAAATCCCTCGTTGGTGGCTGTTGTAAAAATTCCGGTCATCTGGCCGGGTTTCAGGGAGACCGCTGGGGCAATCAGGTCCGCCAGTCGCACAGTCAGGGTAGTCCCCTTGGTAGGGGTATTGCTGAGCGATACTAAAACCTTGAGGCCGCTCTGCGACAGAGGTAGGGCCAACGATGTCATTCCAGTCGTGGCCTCGTACTGAGGTGATTCCGCCGATATAAAACCGCTGGTTCGTTGGGATTTCTTTGGTGGAATTTGTTTTGTCGAGTTGGGAGTGGCGGTACTGGGCCATGAAGACAACCGTTTGGTCGTCATTGAAAGACTTAAAATACCTTGTCTGTAAGTTGCTCGCCTGGTACTCCGTTGTGCCAGAGAGTACACCGCCAAACCGTTCCGTGCTCACGCTACCTTCAAGGCCGTTTGAAGGGAATGTTGGGTTGTCTACGGTGGTGTAAGCTGCCTTGATTTGCAAACTTCGGTACGTTTGATTGGTTAGGTAGTTCAGGTACGCTTGCCCCGCAGCGGTTGGGTTTTGATAGTTCTCGTTTTTAAAGCTGTACCGAGCCGAGGCCCGCCAGTTTTTCCAGATAGGGTAAGAAAAACCCCAATAAAACCCGTTGGTTTGGGTTTGGTACTCCACGTCTGGATAATACTGGGAATAGACCGAAGACTCGCTAGTGAACAGGCTATCAAAAAAGTAGGGGCTCATCAGGGTCAGGCTATACAGAGACTGCCCGGTTTGCCGTCGCTCGATATTGAAACTGAGGTTCTTACCGGTACCAAACAAGTTTTTCTTGGAAATCCCAAACGAAAAGATCAAACCAGAATACCCAGAATAGGACAAACTAGCGTTAAACGAACCGGTCTGCGCTTCGCTGAGCCTCACTAAGTAATCAATTTGCCCTTCAATATCCCCTGGGGTTTGGTTGAACTCCACCCCATACCCAGGCTGAAAAAACCCTAACCTGTTGATATCTTCTTGGCTTTCCTTGACCTTTGTCCCGTTGAAAAGCTCGTTATCGTGAATTTTCAACTCTCGGCGAATCACTTGGTCTTGGGTCTCGAAGTTGCCTTCCACTTCGACTCGGCCAATGTAAGCTTTTTCTCTACGGTGGATACGGAAAGTGATGTCGACCGTTCGCTCAGCCTCATGAATCTGCTGCCGTGGAAGGATCGCCGCATATGCGTAGCCCTGCTCCATGTAGATTTCATTTAAGGTGAACCGGTCTTTATTGAGCTTAAAGGGGTTAAACGGTTCGCTTGGCTGTGTCTCAAAGTCTGCTAACTGCTCATCTTTATCAAAGAGCAAGCTGTTGTCGTCCGCAGGTTTGATATCCACTTGGTTGATGAAGTATTGCTCCCCTTCGGTGATGTTGAGGTATACATCAATCACCGCAAGATCTCTTTTTTGGGTCAATACAACCCGAGGTTTGTCAATATGGACCTTGATGAAGCCATTTTTTAGGTATTCTTGGGTGATCAACGCCAAATCTTGGTTGATCTTGTCTTCTTGGAACACACCGGACTCAGTCGCCCAGCTGAAGCAGTCGATTTCCGCAGACTGCATCAACCGCTCAATATCCAAGGGGTAAAAGAACTTGGTGCCTGTGACGTGGAATTTCGAAAGGTAAACTTTTGGGGTCTCGTCCACCACATAAAAGAGCCGAACTTTGCGGTCGTTGACCGGCTCGATACGGTAACTTACCTGGGTTCGTAGGTAGCCCTTCTTTTTGTACTCCCCACGGATCATTTGCATGTCCATTTCAATCCTGGAGAGATTGAGCATGTTGTTGCGGTGGACCTTGAGCTTTTCCTCGATGGTTTTGTCGTCAAGCCGGTTCATACCTTCGGTTTCAAACAGGCTGATCCGAGGTTTCTCTTGGACGACAAAAGTCAGTAAAACATCCCCAAACCCCATGGGGGCGGTTTTTGCCGAGACGTCTTCAAAATAGCCAAGCTTAAAGATTTCCTTGATATCTCTCGCAACTTGCAGCGGAGACAGGTTGTTCCCGATGGTGGAATTGATGGAGCTGTATAAGACACCTGTATCGATCAATTCGGTGCCTTCCATCTTGATCTCGCCGATTTTTCCTGAGTTCGTTGTGCCCACTAGTTGTGCCGAAACACTCCAAGGGAACAGGAACAATAAGGCGAAGGTGAGTTGAAAAAGGTATCGCAAGGTCTATTTCTCCAGCAAACTAAATTGGCTGTTTTTCAGCCGTAATTGGTGATTCATCTGGCTAGCCAAGTCGGGGCTGTGGGTCACCAAGATCAATGTGCGTTGTTCTTCTTTACAAATTTCTGCCAATAAATCGGCGACTGTTTGGCCTGTTTTTGGGTCCAAGTTGCCGGTGGGCTCGTCAGCTAGCACCAATTGGGGCTGATTGATCAACGCCCTGGCAATGGCGACCCGTTGTTGCTCGCCGCCAGACAAAGTGCTGGGGCGGTGGTGCAACCGGTTTTCAAGGCCCAAACGAACCAGCAGCTCGGCAGCACGCTCTCGGGCGGGACCGTTGGGTTTGCCCAAAATGAGTTGCGGGATGGTGGTGTTTTCTAAGGCGGTGAAGTCCGGGAGTAGGTGATGCGCTTGAAAGACAAACCCTAGGGATTCAGCACGCCAATTGGCAAGTTCGTCGGCGGTCATCTTAAAAATAGAGGTGTCTTCAAAAAACACGTCCCCTGTGCTGGGATGGTCTAGCCCCCCTAGCAGGTGCAATAAAGTTGATTTACCGGAGCCCGAACGGCCAACCACACAATAGCTTTCCCCTAATTTAAAGGACAAGTTAACGTCTGACAAAATGATCAGTTCCTTGCCTGAACCGTCTGGGAACACTTTACTCACGTCCGTGAGCCTGATTAACTCAGTCATGTTTGAGCCCCTCCACTGGGTCCAATTTAGATGCTTTTTGTGATGGAATGAGGGTCACCGTGAAACAAATCAACAGAGAAACCAATCCAATCACCCCGATTTGCCAGGGCTCCACCGACATGGGAATTCGGTTTCCCACATAGACCCCCGCTGGGATATCCAGCAGGTCAAAACTAGAGACAACCCAGCAAACAAGCAGGCCTAACACCGTGCCTAATATAGTCCCGGTCAAGCCGATGACAGAGCCTTGGTAGACAAAAATCCGCTTGATCACCCTGTCTTTGGCCCCGATGGCCTTCAATATGGCGATATCTTTCTTTTTTTCGATCACCAGAAGAACCAAGCTGCTGATGATGTTGAAGGCGGCAATCAGGATGACCAGGGTTAAAATCAAGGCTAAACCGATTTTTTCCAGTTGGAACACCGCAAACAAAGCTCGGTTTTGCTCGGTCCAGCTGGACAGGGCGTAGGGGAACTGAAAGTGCTCTTTGAGGCTCTTCTTCACCACGTCCGCTTGGTCGCCGTCTTTAAGCCTTACCGCAAACCCTGTCACTTTGCCAGGGAGCTTGAACAAACGTTGGGCAACCTTCAGATCTACAAAGGCCAAGATTTCGTCGTATCCCATGATGCCGGACTCAAAAAAGCCCTCCACCCGGAATCGTTTCGCCCGAGGCATGTTCCCCATCGGTGTAAGCCTCGCTTCTGGGCTGACTAAGGTGACAATCTCGCCAACCCCGACCCCTAGGCTTTTTGCCATTTGGGAGCCTAAAATGATCCCGGCAAGTCGGTTTGTGTGGGGGAGGCCATCGCTGTCATACCATTCTTTTTGGCTAGGAGCCAATGCGGCCAATGCCTCTCTGGCGATCCTGGATTCTTCGGCAGTTGCCTGCTCTTGGCTGTTGTCTCGTTTTTCTTCAAACAGACGGGTGCGGATGAAGAACTCCATTTGGGTGACTTTCGGTTCCAAAATCGGGTCTATCCCCTTGATCATCGCACCTTGCGGTTTTCCAGGGCCGATCAACAACGCTTGGTTGCTGGTGAATGGGCTGACCGCTAAAACTTCGGGGTTCGCTTTCAGCTTGTCCATTTCGGGAGAGCCAGCCGAATAGTTGATCCCTGAAGATGCAAATTTATAGAGCGTTAAATGGGCGTTTGCCCCTTGGATTGCCCCACGGAGGTCTTTCTCGAAGCCGTTCATGACGCTGAGCACCACAATCAAAGTCATGACACCTAAGGCAACCCCAAAGATAGAGATGCGGGTGATGACTGAGATACTTCGGTCGTGCCGAGGGCTGCCGAGGTAACGTCGAAAAATGAAGGACTCAAGTGACAAGCTGATTCAACCGGGAAAAGGTGACAGATATATAACCCTAAGAGTTACTACCCTTAGGCTCAGACGGTCAACCCTTTTGGAGTTTTAGCTGCTTTACGGCACAATCCGCCCTGGGAGGGCGGATAAAGCATAAAAAGCCCGGCATACACCGGGCTTTTTTCGGCTAGTAGCGGTAGTGTTCAGGCTTATAAGGACCATCGATAGGCACGCCGATATATTCAGCTTGCTTGGTGGTCAATGTAGTCAATTTCACACCGATTTTCTCCAAATGTAGACGGGCAACTTCCTCGTCTAACTTTTTCGAAAGCATGTAGACCTTGTTCTCATAGTTCTGGTGATTCATGAGTAGGTCAAGTTGTGCCAACACTTGGTTGGTGAAGCTTGCGCTCATCACAAAGCTTGGGTGGCCTGTCGCACAACCTAAGTTCAGCAACCGCCCTTCCGCCAAAATCATCACAGCGTGACCATCAGGGAAGGTCCACATGTCGTATTGTGGCTTGATGTTTGTCTTCTGGATGCCAGGGAACTTAGCGAGGCCAGCCATATCGATTTCGTTATCGAAGTGGCCGATGTTGCCGACAATCGCTTTGTCTTTCATCTTTTCCATGTGCTCAATACGGATGACATCGTAGTTTCCTGTGGTGGTGACAAACAGGTCTGCAATGGAAACCACGTCTTCAAGAGGTTTGACTTCGTAGCCTTCCATCGCTGCTTGTAACGCACAAATTGGATCGATTTCGGTGACGATCACACGACAGCCTTGGCCGCGTAGAGCTTGAGCGGAGCCTTTGCCCACTTCGCCATAACCACAAACAACCGCAACTTTACCGCCAATCATGACGTCCGTCGCTCGGTTGATCCCGTCTGGCAGGCTGTGTCGACAGCCGTAGACGTTGTCGAACTTCGACTTGGTGACCGAGTCATTCACGTTGATCACAGGGAACAACAAGCTTCCGTCTTGTTCCATCTGGTACAATCGGTGAACCCCAGTGGTGGTTTCTTCACTCACACCTTTGACGGCATTAGCAATTTTTGTCCATTGATCCGCGCAGGTCGCAAGCTCGCCACGTAGAGTGTCTAAAATCACGCCCCATTCTTCGGGTTCCTTTTCTTTATCGTGGGCAGGTACGGCACCTGCTTTAGCGTACTCTAAGGCCTTGTGGATAAACAAGGTGGCGTCTCCTCCATCGTCTACAATCATGTCTGGGCCGGAACCATCAGGCCATTTGATCGCCTGAACAGTACACCACCAGTATTCTTCTAGGGTTTCCCCTTTCCAAGCATAAACAGGCACGCCAGTTGGCTGATCAGCAGTTCCTTCTGGTCCCACAACAGTCGCTGCAGCGGCGTGGTCTTGGGTAGAAAAAATATTACAGCTAACCCAACGAACGTCAGCGCCTAAGGCGGTCAAAGTTTCGATCAACACCGCTGTTTGGATGGTCATGTGCAGGCTGCCCATGATCTTCGCTCCAGCCAAAGGCTGTGCAGAGGCGTATCGCTCTCGCAGCGCCATCAAACCAGGCATTTCAAACTCGGCCAAGTTCATTTCTTTTCGTCCATAATCGACGAGGTTGATATCCTTGATCTTGAAAGCCGGTTTGTTTGGATCGGTGGTTTTCAGGACAGCTGACATGGAATTCCTTGTTTCGGGGTCAGAAAAATGTGTATGAAATCCCCATACCTTAGTCATTTGATCCAGCTTTGTCACCTGTTGGTTTATGGGGTTCTCTGATAGGGAAACCACCTGAATGGTGCGGACTCCTAGCCTTGCAATGCTCGGTGTGGTGGCTTAGCAATACGCCTCTTGGCGAAAAACTGCTGATTTGTTATTCTTCTCAATCAACGATCAATTCCCTTTCTTGGTGACAATGAATCAGTTTTTAGGCGGCAAAAAAAGAGTTCTATCTCTGTTTTCTGGGTGTGGCGGAATGGATTTAGGTTTCGAGGGCGGTTTTTCCGTCCCGAAACGATCCGTCAAAGACCAGAGCTGGGTGTCTGACGAAAACGATGGTTTTGTGACTCTCAAGGAAACTTCTTTTCAAACTGTTTTTGCTAATGATATTCGGCCAGGGGCAAAGGCTGCGTGGTTGTCATACCTCGGGACGAGGACACATTTAACCGGAGTAGATTCAGCATATCATTTAGAAAGTATTGTTGAATTAGTGAAGCGTGAATGGGCGGGGGAGTCCGTTTTTCCGCGTGCCGTTGACATTGTGACCGGGGGGTTCCCTTGCCAAGACTTTAGTGTTGCCGGGAAACGGAATGGTTTAAAATCTCATAAAAGCCATTCTGGGAAACTTCTGGATACCCACGAAGATGCAACGGTCGAAAACAGGGGGATGCTTTATTATTGGATGAAGGAAGTCATTAGCATCGTTCAACCGAAAATTTTTATTGCAGAAAATGTAAAAGGATTGGTTAGTCATTCTAACGTCAGAGAAATCATTGAAAAAGATTTTTCTGAAATTGGAGATGGTTATTTAATTTGGCCGGTTAAGGTGCTGAATGCAGCCCAATTTGGGGTTCCTCAAAACCGGGAACGAGTTTTGTTCATAGGGTTTAATAAAAGCGTCATTAATCCGGAAATTTCTGACCTGATCACACAAGAAGATAGTTCTATCTGCCCTTACCCTGCACAAACTCATAAACTGCCAAGGGAGACTGGCAGTATTCTGAGGCCACACGTTACCGTCCGAGAAGCTCTTGATGGCCTTGCTGAGCCTGAAATATCACAGGACCTCTCTCAACAAAGTTATTCTAGGGCAAAATGGTACGGTAGACACTGCCAAGGTCAGACTGAGGTGGACCTTGGAGGGGTTAGCCCTACCATTAGGTCGGAACATCATGGGAATATTGAGTTCCGCCGGCTCGGGGCAAACCATGGTGGTAGAAATGCTGATGAACTCAACAACGGCCTTTTGGAGCGCAGGCTAACCGTTCGAGAGTGCGCCCGGATTCAGACGTTTCCTGATGACTATCACTTTGTCTTGCCAGATAACTCGGGAAAAAAACGATTTATTGTCAGCGGTTCTGAAGCATATAAACTTATTGGTAATGCAGTGCCGCCTCTTTTAGCATATCATGTAGCCAAAAGGCTAGAGTCGATATGGGACATAATATTTTCAAATTATAATCATGATTATACTGAACAACCTCTGGTCGTCTCACGGCGAGTTCGTAGCCTTAAATAACGAAATCTTAAATTATTTAGAGTCTGACCTTGAAAAAAATCCCGGCTATTACCCTGAGAGGGGAGGGATCAAGTTTGAGGAGGATGTATTAGCAGCCGCTGTGATGGCAGCAAAAAATACGGCATTTGAAGGGAGGATTGAGCAGGTTTCAGGGCAAAAGTTCCCAGATATTGTCGCTAAGGTCGAGGCACTTGGTGGGTATGGGATAGAAGTCAAAACAACGGGAAAAAACCATTGGACCAGTACGGGGAGTAGTATATTTGAAGGGACTAGGGTGGAAGGTATTGGAAGAATCTCGATGATGTTCGCCAAGCTAGCAGACCCGGTGGAATTCAGGTGGAGGCCTTACGAAGAGTGCCTTAGTAACGTCGCAATCACACACTCCCCAAGGTACTTGATTGATATGAATGCCACAGAGACTATTTTTGACCGCATTGGGATACCTTATGACGAGTTAAGGATGCTAGAAAATCCCTTCAGGCCCATCAAAGAACATTTTCGGCGCAAGGTTTTGCAGCCAGGTCAGGATGTTTGGTGGGCTGACCCTGCGGATGAAGCCAGTAGTTTAGTGATACGGCACTTTTCTGATCTACCTAAAGGTGAAAAAGACGCCCTTGAAGCTCAAAGCATCGTGTTTTTCCCAAATGTTTTTAGCGACGACAATAAACTTGCAATGAAACAAATTTCGGCATGGCTTGCCTCTAGGCATGGACTACTGAACCATTCATTGAGAGATCGATATTCTTCTGGTGGTCGAGAACTTATCTCGGTTCATGGAAAGTCATATGACCAAATCCCAAAGATATTTAAACGACTGCAATCATGGACAAAAGCTAGCTATGAGTTTTTGATGTCTGTGGATCAGGAATATTTGGAAGAATACTGGGGCAAGGTGAGTGGCGATGATCGTTTGGAGCAGTGGTTAGCGTTAGTGATCCAGAGTGCAGGTGATTATTCAAAAAAATTACCCCTGGAAGCTATGATTCGTGAACAGATTGATCCATAACACCTTGCAAGTTGAATGGAACTATCCTGTTATTTTTAAGTTGATGAAATATAAAATGATTTGATGTTCATCTCTATCTTGAGTGGTCTTCTCTTTGTTGATTTTTTATCCGTCTTGGTTCAGCGACCCTACCCCCGGTGGAGGGTTTGGGCGGAGACCATTTCCCATAGGACTTGGGCCGCTGGGGACAGGGGTTTGGTGTCTCTGGCGAGGTAGACCGTCAGGTAGCCTAGTAGTTTGGGGTGTTTGAGGATTTCGAGCTCTTCGAGCAACGGGCTTTTTTCGAGCACCAACTGGGGCACCACCCCGACACCGCAACCCAAGGCAACCAACGCCAACACCGCCTCACTACCGCCGACCTCTTGCAGGGTGCTGTGGGGCGGGCTGTTTTCTTTGGCCCAGGCTGAGGCCGCTGCCTCAATCTGTCCCTTTTTGGGGGTGATCAAGTGGATCGGTTGTTTGTGCCAATCAACAACCATTGGCTTTTTCCCCACAAACACCAAGGGGGTCTTGGCTAGCGGGAGTTTATTCAGCCCGCTGTCTTCAGGCAGGGTGGCGATGATCAAGTCTTTTTGTTTGAGTGCCTGGGGGCCTAAGGGGCTGCTGCCCACTTCGAGGTCGATCTCGACATCTGGGTAGTTGGCCCGGTATTGGTCAAGTAAGGTCGGCACGACAGAATAGGCAGCGGTCACGGAGCAAAAGAGGCTCAGTTTTCCGGTGATCTGCAAGCTGCTTTTGGACAGCTCCACCTTCAGGTTACCCCACCGGGTTAAGGTTTCTTGGGCGAACCCACAAAACCGCTCCCCTTCTGGGGTCAAGGAAACATGTTTGTTGGTCCGAAAAAACAGCGCACAGCCTAGCTCTTCTTCCATCCGCTGGATCAGCCGACTTAAGGTCGATGGGCTCAGGTAACAAGCCTTGGCGGTTTGAAAAAAACTCAGGCTTTGGGCCAAGTTGAGGTAGATTTTGAGGTCGTCTGTTTTCATGATGTTTCATATTTTGCAACGTTATGGTGATATTATCTCAATTTACAGAACATAAATCCAGTCCTAACTTAAGTTCATCACTTCAACAACAGGAGACTCGATGAAGCCGATGACCATTGCAGAAAAAATCTTAGCCGCCAAAGCCGGGGTGGACCATGTGAAACCAGGGGAGTTTCATTGGTGCAAAGTGGACCGGCTGTTCACTCATGATCCCTGCGCCCCTGGGGTACTCGGGGTGTTTGAGCGAGAGTTTGGCCCTGAGGCTCCGGTTTTTGACCCAGACCGGTTTGCCTTGATCCCCGACCACTTTGTGTTCACCACCGACCCCTTGGCGAACCGCAACTTGGATCAAATGCGGGCCTTTGCGAAAGCCAAAGGCATCACCCTGTTTTTTGATCCCTACAGCCCCAACTACAAAGGGGTTTGCCACATTGCCTTGGTGGAAGCGGGGATGGTTAAACCAGGCGAGCTGTTGGTGGGGACCGATTCCCACACGGTGACCGCCGGGGCCTTTGGTTGTTTTGCTATCGGGGTGGGCAATACGGACGCCGCCTATGCTTTGGGCACCGGGGAGCTTTTGCTCAAAGTGCCCGCAAGCATCCAAGTGAAGGTCGAGGGGGTTTTGGCTGATGGGGTGGGGTGCAAAGATGTGATCTTGTTTCTACTCGGCCAATTGGGGGTGAGTGGGGCGACCTACCAAGCCATTGAGTTCTGTGGTTCGACCATCGAAGCGATGTCCGCCGAGGACCGGATGACCCTATGTAACATGACCACCGAAGCAGGGGCCAAGGCGGGATTGATGGCCCCGAACCAAGCTTCTTTAGATTACTTAGCTGGTTGGTCTGGGGATTTCGGCCCTCTCATCCAGGCGGATGATGCAGCGGTATACTCCAGGGTGATCGAGATCAACGCCGCCAGCTTGGCCCCGATGGTTGCCAAGCCTTACTCGCCGGACAATGTGGTCCCTGTGGGTGACTGCGTCGGGCAGCCGGTGAGTCAGGTCTACTTGGGCAGTTGTACCGGTGGAAAAATCGAAGACTTTTTGGCCTTTGCCCAGATAGTCCAAGGGAAACAGGTCCAGGTGCCGACCTACGCTGTGCCTGCGACCACCGCCGTTGCGGAAGCCTTGATCCGCCATAAAATCGGTGGGGTGAGTTTACATGAAATCTTGGTGGACGCCGGGGTGAGGCTTTCGCCCTACCCAGGCTGTGGGGCCTGTTGTGGCGGGCCGGTGGATACCTTTGGTCGGGTGAATGAGCCGGTGCCCGTGGTCTCAACCACCAACCGGAATTTCCCAGGCCGTATGGGGCACCACCGCGCAGAGGTCTATTTGGCTTCCCCGGCGACCGCCGCCGCAACCGCATTAACCGGGGCCATCACGGACCCAAGAAACGATAGCGAGACAAAGGAGCCATCATGAAACCACAACGGATATTGGTCTTGCCTGAGAACACAGACACCGACCAAATCATCACCGCCGAATACATGAAGTTTGACCCAACCACCGAAGAGGGGCGGGCGAGCCTCGGGCAACGTGCTTTTTGTGGGCTGCCCGCGGGGTTCCCCGAAGTGATCGACCGGGCGACGAAACAAAGCCACTTTCAAGTGATTCTAGCAGGGCCAAACTTCGGTTGTGGCTCGTCTCGGGAACATGCCCCGGTCGCCATGGGCATGGCAGGGATCAAGGTGGTGATTGCGCCGAGTTTCGCCCGGATTTTCTACCGGAACTGCATCGTTTCTGGGGAGGTCTTGCCGCTGGTCGCTCCTGAACTAGACATAGCAGCGTTTCAAACCGGCCAGACCATCACCATCGACAGGGAACAGTTTTCTGCAAAGGTGAGAGGCTGTGACCAACCGATTGTGGTTGAGCCTTTCGGCTCATTGGCGAACATCGTGGAAGCCGGAGGATTGTTCCAGTTTGCCCGGCAGTCTGGGCGAATCTGGACCCTTTGAGGACAAACAACATGGGCGAGGGTATAAACATTTCGGCGGTTGTTCGGTTCGTGGATCTCAAGGGGTAGTGGTGTGTTCTGGCGCAATCGTAGATGCCACGGTGGTCGCTTCTTCGAGGAAAGCTAGGAAGACGATTGAAGTCCCAAGACCGCAAAGAAGATGAATCACCCTCATCCACACAAGCAAAAGTCAGTTTTTCCGATGATGCAGAAGCAGCTTGGATCATCAAGGCTGGGAAGTAGCACTACGGTTACAAATGCCATGCAATGGTTGACTCAAAGGAAGGATTCTATCTTGGTGGGCATGCTACGGGAGCAAATCGCTCAGACACCAAGGAGTTTCCTCAACTGGTGTCTGAAAATCGGTTAAACCAAGGTGCCATGGTGATGGGTGACAAAGCTTATTGGAGCGCTGCAAACAGGGAAAGCTGGACAAAGCAGGCTTATCCAACGGTTTGATGAAAAAAGCCTTCAGGAACCGTCCTTTAACAGAAGAGGATAAGTTGGTGAATCGCCATATTTCTTTAGTGAGATTCAAGGTTGAGCGTGCATTTGGGACTTGGAAAAAGGATCTCCGCTTCAGTCGTGCAAGGTATGTTGGCAAAGAGAAAATGGAGTACGAGTTAGCCTTTACTGGGCTTGCTTTCAACATCAAAAAGGCAGTGAATTTATGTTTTTAAGGGCTTAAGCTCGCCCTGAAAGCGGGATTTAGCCCTAAGAAGGGGTGAAATCCTGAGAAAAGGGGATTAGGAAAGGTTGGCTTGAATTGAAAAATCCGGTTCAACAAGGTCAATCATAGAAAACTAGATTTGTTCAGAGGTCTTTGATAACAAATATAATCGTTTATCTAGTGACAAATAAGTCACTCAAACTTACCACTACTTCTTGGCTGGCTCTAGCGTTCCACGGAAAATAGGGAGAAATATCTAGGGTGTGTCCCCTATTGTTGAAAATCAGATCTAAATATACGGTTACAACTTACAAACGGGCTGGACTGAAAGTTGATCGTTCAAACGCAGATGGAGCTGTTTCCTAAGGGCTATTTAGTCTTAATTAGAAGGAAAACTTGATAGGCCAAGATCCGTTAAAAATAGAATCAAGAATAGACTTAGGAGTGTGATGTCGTGTCTCAATAAACTATTCAATGGAGTTCTGCTGCTTTTGATCGCAGGTTTCGTTGTTTCCTGTAAGCCCACAGCGGAAGATCAAGGAACCGCAGGCGCTGATACAGCAACCGTTGGAACGATTGGAACCACCGAAACTACTGGAACCACTGGAACCACCGCAACCACTGGAACCACTGGAACCACTGGAACCACCGCAACCACTGGAACCACAGCAACTACTGGAACCACTGCAACTACTGGAACCACCGCAACTACTGGAACCACAGCCGCAAACTCATCCGGCATGGTAACGGTTACCGGCAAGATCATTAGCGGCACAGGCTCGACGCTACCTTTTAAGGTCATGATCGTTGATGACTACACAAAGTACAATTTAGCTGTGACTTCAACCTCTATCGATGTCACTCAACTCGGCGACTTTACCCTCACCACACCTGTCAGCTCGGTTCCAAAAGATCTCGTGGTCTTTGATGACACGAATAACAATGGAACATTTGACGCTGGTGAATTGTTTGGCTTCGTAGCAAATGTTTTTTTAACAGAAGATGTTAACATCACCAGTTCGATTAGAGCAGACAAAAAATACTTTATCCCTAAAGTGGCGGACTTCGCAGGAGCTTGGCGTAGTAAATGTGTTTCAGGGGTAACCTCAAATGACTCTAATCATCGAGATACCTATGAATTTGGAAATGATCGCACTCTAAAAATTTCGATCTTGCACTACCCATTTGGCGATGATTGTTTTGGCAACGCAACGGCAGTTGAAAACATCACAGCGACCTTTGCAATTGGAAACCCTGTTGCGCCCTTATCCGACAGAAGTACAACAACAAATAAGTTGGACTACACCATTTCCGGTTGGAGTTTGACTCCTGCAAATGGGAATGGAGCCACCTTGAATACTGCGTCTTATTGCGGGTTTACTGATTGGGTTGATGGCACTGCCAAAAACATTGTCGGAAAATCTTGCGGGACCACCAAAATTCCTACGGTGGGGAGCAAAATTTATCAGGTTATGAGGGATCATTGGCAAGTGATGCAGTTAGGTAAAGGAGACTTTGGGCTTTCTGAAGCAACCCGCCCAGCAGCGCTGGTGAGTGCTTATGACAATGATGCATTGGCATGGCAAAATGGTGCTACCCCGGGTGTTCCACCAACCGGGTTAATACTGACACCTGGTGACGGGCAAGTCGTGTTGAGTTGGACAAACACAACGTACTCAACTTTTCTTGGTGTTGAGCTTAGAAAGGACACGGGCAGTGCTCCGACCAGTGTCTATCAAGGTACATTGGTCTATAAGGGATCGGGAACCACAGCCACCGATACGGGCCTAACCAATGGAACGACCTACTATTATTCCATTTTTTCCAGGACTAGGAATCTCCTTTGGTCAGGGAAACTATCTGGTACAGCGGTCCCAGGCCCCATCACATCAACAAAGAGTTATTCGAACAGCACCACCCTTGCCATACCTGATAATGATCTTGTCACCGGCGTTAGTTCAACCATCACTGTAGCTGGTGGAGCGACGTCAATCTCTAAGATTACTGTGAAGGTGAATCTGACACATACCTATGTTCGAGATGTTCAGCTTTACCTCCAAGCCCCTGGGGTTACTTCAGGCGACTCAACACAGTGGATTATCTTGACCGCTGGTAACGGAGGAGCTGGGGTTAATTATACCAACACTCTCTTCGATGATGCTGCTGCTAGTTCGATCAAAACAGGGGTGGCTCCCTTCACAGGCTCATTCAAGCCTGAGAATGTTTTGAGTAGTCGCAACGGAACCACTGCCATTGGTGACTGGATTTTGCGTGCTTACGATAACTCAGCTGTTGATACAGGTAGTATCGTCAACTGGACTCTAGAGGTTACAGGAACTGGAGCAACAACTCCGTAAAACCTGAATATGGATAGCCCAGCAGCAAAGTCTGCTGGGCTATCCCGGCTTCACTCTGCATTGCCCGGTTAGGGCTTTAGAGTGTAAGGGTGGCTTCAACATTCCCCGATGTTCACCTGAAACTTGGCAAGCTAGTCGCCATTGATCGAACCTTGACTGATGCGGTTCTTTCCCTGGAACGGGCTACCGGGAAATCTAGGGACACAATACTAATTTATTTCGATAGTGTTCCACAAAACATAGAATTAAAGGCAAGACTAGCAAGAGCTGTCCTTCGCTGTGTGGTGCATCAGGTCACTCAACGTGGTGCCAGCTCTATGGATATTTTTATGGATGATCAAGATAGAGAGCTATATTTAAAGCTTCTTTAGGAACAGAGTTAAAAAATTTGGGGTCGACATCGTGAGTTATTGCCTGATGACCAATCCAGTTCATTTATTGGTCATTCCCCAAAATGAAGTCTCCTGGCGAAAAGGGATAGCAGAAACCCACCGGCTGTACACTCGTCATATGAGTTTTAAGACCAAAAGGCAGCTGCAATACCTTGAAAAAAACGGAACGCACCGAGGCAGCTCGAAGCAAAGGAAGGGATCAGGTACCAAACGCTGATTTCCTCGTTTTCACACCAGGCTATCACAGGGCCGTTTGTTCCTGAGTCCGAATAACCAACCGTCTTCGTTCTGAAATCGGTGACTATCTATTTTTTCTTGATTGCTGAAATGAATTACCAGCTAAGCGGATGCGTACGTTGAAGGGTGTTTTGGCTTGCCCAGAAACCTGGTCGAGGGGACAAGCTTCTCGGTGGCCTGCCTTTTTTAAGGGCAGGCTGTGGGGTGGGTGCTGGTTTTTGAGGTGTAATGAGGGGGATCTAAAAACCCATCGAAAAATACAGAACTGTGCGTTTGTTTGGTTTTTGCCCGGCATACTCGCCGGTTTCCTCGGAGTAGAGGGTGTATCCCAAAACCATCACTTTCCCCAAAGAAAGCTCAGCTCCTTTCGAGGAGTGACCTTGGGAGTAACCGGCACGCAGGCTCAACAAGCTGCTGTTTTCTGAAAAGGGAATCAAGGCTAGCTCTGTGCCCACATGGGTTCGGCGGTTGATGCTTTTGTCGCCGAGGGAGGCGTTTTTAAAGGTCAAATCTCTCCAATCCACGGTGCCTACCCATCGAGCGATCCCCAAATTATGGGCCGAGGCGACCCCGAAAGCGACCTCTTCAGGGATTTCCCCTGCGTCCCCAAGTTTGATTTTTTGTCGGTACACAAAGCCGTACATCAGCCGAAGGTCCGAAGGGGCCCGGTATAACAACCCAATATCGACCCCGTTACCTCGCCCAGAGAGCCCTGCGCTGGCCAAGGTTGGGAATGCTTTTTTATCCAACGCATCGGTCATCGAATAGCTGAAGTCCAAGGACTGTCGCTCGACCTTTTTGGTGGTCACCCCAAGAACCCATTTCCCCAAGCCAAGCGGGATGGATATCCCCACTTGTCGCACATGGTCCAGCCCGCTTTTCAAGATGATTTCGGGCATGGTTGCGTTGCGGATTTCGATATCTAGCAGTGCTTCGTAGGTATAATTCCCCCCGGCGGTCAGGCCCTTTTTATCAAAATTGATGAACCAGTTGGCCCCAACGTCAAACCGAATGTAGGGGTGTTGGCCCACAAAGGACTTCATGAAGGCGATTTGCTCGTCCTGAGTGCTGAGGCTGAAGGAACCGGTTTTTGCTTGGTCCACCAGCGACTTGGCATCGTCGGAGTAGATCATCTGTATCATCGGCAGGTCCACCCACCAGGTACTGATGTTGGCCATGGTCGCCGGGTTGTAAAACAAAGCGGCGCTGGAGTTTGCGGTGACAATACCGGTGCCGCCCATCGCTAAGCTTCGGTAGTCTTGCCCTAGTTGCCGGATTTCCCCGGCTATTGCTGTGGGGATATACAGCAGGAGCAATAAAGTCAGGATCAGTCCCTGTTTCATCATCACTCCATCAGTTGAGGTTAAGGTTTTCAAGGAAATACAAGATCTCACAATCATTGATCTCCAAATCAGCAGCCCCGGTGATCGGGATGGCGTCTGCGTTACACAGGCTGACGCTCGCTGGGGTTGTCATCCCTGCGGAAAACGTTTTGGTGTAGTTCTGCCCAGTGTCTATCTTAACGTAGAAATTTAGCTTGTCCAGGCCAGTGATGGTGCTGGTTAAGTTTGTGGCCGCCCAGTTGTTATAATACAACACGCTGGTGGTGGAGGCCGTGCATTTATTGATGGTCATCTTCTCTGTGATGTCAATCGGGTAATAAGTCACAGGGCTGGTCAGTGGGACCGCGACATTCGAGGTGGCCCGTACGACTTTGGTGTTGTGGGTGTCGCCGCCGGAAGAGCCGCAAAGGCCGTCATAAAAGGTGGTACCCAAGCCAGTGAAGCTTAACTCGACCGGTATTACTGTGGCCCCTGCAAGTACATCTGCCGCAGTGAAGCTGGCCTGACTCAGAGACAGGCTGAAGGCGCAGCCATCGATGCTACCGCTGGAGGCGCAATGGGTGATGGAGCCATCAGCGGCAACTTGCATTTCAACCAGTCCTTGGAGCTCTTTAATCACCAAAAGGGAAGAAAGCAACAAGGCTTCAAGATACACTGATTGCCCTGGAGCCTTCATCAAGTACATGGAGTCTAAGGCGAGTTTTACGTCTGCGGCGGTCGCCGCCGTCGATGGAACAGCACTGAACAGGCCGCTCACCGCAGCGCTGCCGCCGGTCATGCTTGTCAAAATATCGAGCAGCGAAACACCGGCACGGGCCATGTAGGACTGAGCGGTGAGGTGAAGCCCTTCGTCGGTGGTCAACTTGCCACATTCAGTGATTGCGGTATCCCAGCTGGCCTGGTCCATCGCCACTTTGCAGGATTCAAGTTTGCCTGCCTCATGGGTCGCCTTGGTGTCTTTACAGCCCCCCACGCTGAAGCTGAATAGCAGGATCAGCAGGAGACCGGTCAGGTAGGCAGTGGTGTTATTTTGTCTCATTCAACGCCTTTGAAGGTTCACAGGGTGTTACTCAACAATCCATAGGTGTAAGTCTTAAGTTGGTTGCTTCAAGGACTATGCCTCTTCTGGGCACATTTCCCGAATCCGCTGGCAAACTTCCTCGATGATCCAGTCTGGGGTCGAGGCTCCGGCGATGATCCCGATGTCGTCTTTGCCTACCAGCCACTCCTCTTGGATGTGGTCTGCGGTCTCGATGTGGTGGGACTCAACGTAGTGTTGGGCCATTTCGTGTAGTTTTTTGGTGTTCGAGGAGTGGAACCCCCCAACCACGATCATCATATCAACTTCTTTAGCCAGTTTCTCTGCAGCAATTTGTCGTTTTTTGGTCGGCGCACAGATGGTGTTGCAAGCCTCTAACTCGACCCCCTGGGTACGGATCTGTTCGACCAAATTGTCGAATTTTTGGGGATTGAAGGTGCTTTGGCTGATCACGCCGACTCGAGCTGGTAGGGTGATTGCCTTTAACTCTGCCTCATCATTGATCACAATCGGGTCTTTCATCCGGCTGGCAATGCCTTTGACTTCCACATGGTTTTTGTCGCCGATGATCACGATATGGTAACCTAAACCTTCAAGTCGTAAGCCCTCTTCGTAGATCTTTGAAACCAACGGGCAGGTCGTGTCTACAATGACTTTGCCAAAGTCAGCGAGTTTTTCGAAATTTTTGATATCCGTCCCGTGGGCGGTGATAACCACCGGGCTTTGGCTGTCTTCGCCGATCTCATGGATCACTTTTTTGCCCTTCGCCTCTAATTGGGCGACCACTTGTTTATTGTGGATTAAATCACCCAAAATTTGGGCTGGTCCGTGCTCTTCCACGATGTCCAAAGCTCGCCGAACTCCCCAGCAAAACCCCTGTGCTTCTGCAACAATGATATTTTTCATAGTTTTTTATAGAAAAAGAGAAGAAGGGCGTTGACAATCCGTACCAGTTTGGTACGATATAGACCAGGGCTACGGCTTAAAGAATCAAACAGACACGGCCATTTTGGCAAGTTCCTTTTCGGTGTTAGATGCTGAAGTTATCAAAAAAAGCGGATTATGCATTGGTGGCGTTGAGCCACCTGAACCTGCATCAAGGCTGCTTCAGTGCGAAGGACATGGCTGACCAATATCACCTCAGCGCCCAGATGTTGTCGAATGTCTTAAAAGTATTGGCCCACTCGGGGATGTTGTCCTCGAAACGAGGCACCGCCGGTGGGTATGCACTGGGCCGGGAACCGGGGGAAATTTCCCTTGGTGAGGTCTTTGACCTGATTGACGGCAAACAGTCTTTATCAGACTGCTCCAATGTGGATAAAAGTTGCGATGCAGAGCCAAATTGTCCGGCAAAACGTCCGGTTTTGATGATTCATCGCAAGATTAAGACCTTTATTGATAGCCTTACGCTAGCGGATATCGCAAATCGAGATATCCTCAAAACGATCAACCTATAACGAGCGACGACTCTATGAAACCCATCTACCTGGATTATTCAGCGACCACCCCCGTCGACCCACGGGTGTTATCAAAGATGTTGCCTTATTTTACGCAGTTGTTCGGTAATGCGGCCAGCAAAAACCATGGATTTGGTTGGGCTGCGGAACAGGCGGTGGATGAAGCACGGGCACAAATTGCTGCCTTGATCGGTGCTGAGGCCAAAGAGATTGTCATCACTTCAGGGGCTACCGAGTCCGACAACCTCGCTTTGATGGGGGTTGCTGAAATGTACAAAGAAAAGGGAAACCACATCATCACCTGCGTGACTGAGCATAAGGCGGTCTTAGACCCGGCCCATTACTTGGAAACAAAAGGGTTTGAGGTGACTTTTTTACCGGTAGATAAAGAAGGGATGGTTGACTTAGAACAGCTTGAAGCAGCGATCACCGAAAAAACCATCTTGATCAGTTTGATGGCAGTGAACAACGAAATTGGCACCATCCATCCGTTGAAAAAAATTGGGGCGTTGGCGAAAAAACACGGGGTGTTGTTCCACACCGATGCAACCCAAGCGGTAGGTAAGATCCCCTTGGATGTCATTGATATGGACATTGACTTGATGAGCATGAGCGCACACAAGATGTATGGCCCCAAAGGTGTTGGCGCTTTGTATGTACGTCGTAGGAAGCCACGAGTTCGGCTCTCCCCGATTGTTCACGGCGGTGGACACGAGCGAGGGATGCGTTCTGGGACATTGAATGTCACCGGGATTGTAGGTTTCGGTGAAGCCTGCCGGTTGGCTGGTTTGGAAATGGAAGCTGAAGCCAAACAACTGGCCCAAATGAGGGACCGATTGCACCAGGGCCTTGAAGCAAAACTCGATTATTTATACCTGAACGGTCACCCTGCAGAGCGGCTTCCAGGTTTATTGAATATCAGTTTTGCCTTTGTTGAAGGAGAGAGCTTGATGATGGGGATGGAAAACATCGCCGTCAGCTCTGGCTCTGCGTGTACCTCGGCCAGCTTGGAGCCTTCGTATGTGCTGCGGGCCTTAGGGGTCGGTGAAGACTTAGCTCATTGTTCCATCCGGTTCTCTATGGGCCGGTTCACCACCGAAGAAGAAATTGACCGAACCATTGAAAAAGTAGTGGCAACAGTGACTCGGCTACGGGAAATGTCCCCACTCTATGATATGGCGAAGGCAGGCATTGACATCAACACCATCCAGTGGGCTGGTCATTAGTATTTAAACATCAAGGAGCCTTGTTATGTATAGCGAAAAAGTGCTGGACCACTATAATCATCCAAAAAATGTCGGCACTTTTGATGGCGCTGACGAAGCCGCCGTAGGCACCGGGATTGTCGGTGCCCCTGAATGTGGCGACGTGATGAAGTTGCAGTTGAAAGTCGAAGACGGCAAGATCGTGGACGCCAAGTTCAAGACCTTTGGCTGTGGTTCTGCGATTGCTTCTTCAAGCCTTGCTACTGAGTGGGTTAAAGGCAAAACAGTGGAGGAAGCGTTGAGCATCACAAACTCGGATATCGCCGAAGAACTGAGCCTGCCTCCAGTGAAAATCCATTGTTCTGTGTTGGCCGAAGATGCAATCAAAGCAGCTATCGCCGATTATCAATCTCGACAATCTTAAGGAAGAGCCCTCATGATCACTTTGACTGACAACGCCATCAGCGAAATCAAACGCATCATTGGCGAAAATAACCTACCCGAAGGCACCGGGATTCGTTTAGGCATCAAAGGTGGCGGTTGCGCTGGCTTCACCTATGTGTTTGACTTTGACGACAAGCCCGGCGAGTTTGATGAGGTTTTTGAGTCCAAAGGCGTTCCAGTGATTGCAGACCGAAAGTCTTTGATCTATATTGACGGCACCGTGGTAGATTTTTCCACCAGTTTGATGGACCGAGGCTTTAAATTCAACAACCCAAAAGCAGAAGCTGCTTGTGGTTGCGGGACCAGCTTCACCCCAAAAGAGACTTCAGCCGGCTGACATAGATGAAATTAGATCACCCCAGCGCCCAACAATGCCACTCCTGTGCAGCCCATTTAAAACATCGGTTGTATTGTGATTCCTGCGAGAAGATCCAGCAGCTTGGCAAGGGGGATGATTATTTCACGATCTTCGGTCACCCACGGCAGTTTCTACTGGACCCGGAAGTGATTGAAGCGGCTTTTGAAAATTTGGTGATGGCTCTGCACCCGGATTTTTACGCCAACGCAGAGCCAGTGCAACAGTCCTTGAGTTTGGAGCACACCGCCTTGTTACACGAAGCCAAAGGGGCTTTGTTTAACCCCTATTTACGGGGCCGCTACTTGCTGTCTCTGCTGGTGCCTGAACTGGGTGCGTCCTTGGTGAAGCCTCCGCAGGCCTTTTTGATCCAGACCTTTGAATGGCAAGAAACCTTGGATCACGCCCACGCTAAAGGCTCTAACCTGAAGGGGGTTGCTGACCAGATCCAGGCACAAAAAACAGACATCGAACTCAGTCTGCAGGACCAATTTCAACAGTTAGAAACTTACGCCGACCAACCTGAGTTGGTGGTGGAAATTGGGGTTAACTTGGGGAAGTTGAAGTTTATCCTCAACCTGCAACAACGTATCAACGACATCAAAAAAAGCCGATGACTGAACCAATTTTAGGGATTGACCTAGGTACCACCAACAGCTTGGCTGCCTTTGTTTCTGACACCGGCGCAGAAGTGCTGGAAAACGGGGAATTCAGCACCTTGGTCCCTTCGGTGGTGACCATGATCAATGGCGGCGAACGTCTGGTTGGTGAGGCTGCGTTGGCGGCGAGGATCGAACACCCCCAAAACACTTTTTATTCCTTCAAGCGCTTCATGGGCCGTGGGATTGCGGACGTGGACGAGGACTTGTCCAAGCTGCCCTTTGAAGTGCAGGCCGGGGAGCGGGATAATTTATTGTTGGTTGCCAACGGGCAGTCCTATTCTCCTGAACAGATGAGCAGCTTTGTGCTGGCGCAGATCAAACAACAAGCAGAGGCGGTTTTAGGTCAGCCGGTCCGTAAAGCGGTGATTACCGTCCCCGCTCATTTCGACGACCCACAGCGACAGGCGACCCGTGACGCCGCCCAGATTGCCGGTCTTGAAGCGGTGCGGATCATCAACGAGCCAACCGCAGCCGCCATTGCCTACGGCTTAGAAGAAAAAACCAAAGGCAAAGTGTTGGTCTATGACTTCGGGGGTGGGACCTTTGATGTCTCGATTTTGGAGTTGAAAGAAAAGCTTTTTAAAGTGATCGCCACCCATGGGGACACCCAGCTTGGCGGCGATGACATGGACTACTTGGTGGTGGATGCCTTGGTGTCTAAGCTCGGGATCTCGGGGGATTTGAGCCCACAGACCAAGCAAGGCCTTAAAAAGGTGGCCGAACAGATCAAAATGGGTTTGACCGCTAGTTTAGAAGTCGCCGTGCAGGCAGACCTACCGGAAGCGGGGGTGAACCAAGAAGTCCACTTCACTCGAATGGACTTTGATCAAGCGATTTTACCGTTGGTCGAAAAAACCTTGGAACATGTACATCTAGCCTTGAAAGAGGCGGACCTCTGCGTTGCGGATATCGAAGACGTGGTGTTGGTCGGCGGTAGCACCCGTGTGCCGCTGGTCCGTGAAAAAGTTGAGGCCCTGTTTGGGAAACCTCCACACCTGAACATCAATCCAGATCAAGTGGTTGCCTTGGGTGCGGCCATCCAAGGGCACTTGCTCAGCGGTGGTCGGCGAGATTTTTTGCTGATGGACGTGGTGCCTTTGTCGTTGGGCTTAGAAACCCTGGGTGGAACTTTTTCTAAATTGATCATCAAAAACGCCAGCATCCCGGCACGAGCGAAAGAGGTGTTCAGCACCTCGGTGGATAACCAAACCGGGATCGATCTGAACATCTACCAGGGGGAACGGGAGTTCGTGAAGGACTGCCGGTTGCTCGGTAAATTCAAGCTGTCTGGTATCCCAGGGATGCCGGCAGGGCTTCCTCAAGTGGAAGTTTCCTTTTTTGTGGACCAAAATGGTTTGCTCAACGTGACGGCTAAAGAGCTACGGAGCGAAGTGGCCGCCCAGATCGAGCTGGTCCCTTCCCATGGCCTCAAACGCAGCGAGGTCAGCCAGATGATCCGGGATTCTTACGAACAGGCGGAACAGGATTTTAACCAACGTAACTTGGTGGAGTTTCGGGCGAAGGCCTTGGCGATCGAAGCGGGCTTGGTGAAAGTCTGGAGCGAAGCACCGAAATACCTGACTCCAGAAGAAATCACAGCGGTGAGCGAGCACCGAGTGGTGTTAGGCTTGGCCGCAAAGGCGGAAGACCCAATGGCCTTGAAAGCGGCCATCGACCAAATGGGTGACTTAACCCGTGAGTTCGCTGACTCAATCATGGGCGCTGCAGCGAAGGGTGTATTGGGCAAAGAGGGCGATTCGTAGAGCCGCCGAGCCCCTGCAGAGCTGTGGGGGTTAAAAAAAGTCCAGATGTAGAACTTCGCCACCAAAACCCTCTGAACCCTGGACACCGGGGTATGCGGGGCAAAAAATTGGTTTATAGGAACGGGGACATAAGAAATACATTGTTGAAATCAAAAACGAATTTAAATTTGGATTTCCACCTCCCCCCCTTTGACTTTCGGCCTCCTTACAGAGAAGATAGATCTTTAATGATCTATTCATATTTGTCCCCAATGTCCCGATGATGAACACAAAAACAAAACTTATCTTTGTCACCGGTGGGGTGGTTTCCTCGCTTGGCAAAGGGATTGCTGCCGCTTCGATCGCCGCTTTGCTAGAAGCCAGGGGATTGAAAATCACCATGTTGAAGCTTGACCCCTACATCAACGTTGATCCCGGCACCATGAACCCAACCCAGCACGGGGAAGTGTTTGTGACCGACGACGGCACGGAAACCGACTTGGACTTGGGGCATTACGAGAGATACACCAACAGTGTCATGACCCACAAAAACAACTACACCACGGGTCAGATTTACAACACCGTCATCCAAAAAGAGCGGCGTGGTGATTACCAAGGTAAAACAGTCCAGGTCATCCCGCACATCACCGACCACATCAAGGAATGTATCTACGATTGTGCGACTGGTTTTGATGTCTGTTTTGTTGAAATCGGCGGGACGGTCGGGGATATTGAGTCCTTGCCTTTCTTAGAAGCGATTCGCCAAGTGGGCCATGACTTAAAGCCAAACCAAGTGTTGTTCATTCACCTGACCTTGATCCCTTGGATTCAGGCGGCGGAAGAATTAAAAACCAAGCCCACCCAGCACAGTGTCAATAAATTGCGGGAAATTGGTATCCAACCGGATATCTTGCTTTGCCGTACTGACCGGGACTTGGGCAAAGATTTGAAGCGCAAGCTGGAGTTATTCACCAACGTAGCCGAAGGGGCCGTTTTTCAGGCCAAAGACGCCGCCTGTGTGTACCAAGTCCCGTTGGCGTTCTCCGAAGAAGGGGTGGATGATAAAGTCACCGAGCTGCTCGATATGTGGACCCGCAAGCCAGATTTGAGCAAGTGGAGCGAGATTGTTGAGTCCTTTTTAAACCCATCCGGGGAAGTCACCATTGCGGTGGTGGGTAAGTATGTGAGCCTCAAAGACGCTTACAAAAGTTTGCATGAAGCCCTGTTACACGCAGGGATTGCTTTGAATTTGAAAGTGAAGATTGTGTATGTGGATTCGGAAAAATACGACCACAAACTGCCCACCGACTTGGAAGGCCAAGTTGACGGTATCCTGATCCCAGGTGGGTTTGGGGAACGTGGGGTGGAAGGTAAAATCAACACCGTCCGGTTCGCCCGTGAGTCAGGCATGCCTTTCTTCGGGATTTGTTTAGGGATGCAGGTCGCTGTGATCGAGTGGGCACGGAACGTTTGTGGGATGGTCGAAGCGACTTCGAAAGAGTTCAGCCCAGACGCCGAGGTGAACTTGATCGACATGATGAGCGACCAAAAAGCGGACCATGACATCGGTGGTACCTTGCGGCTGGGAGCGTTTGACGCCAAGCTAACTCCAGACAGCAAAATTGCAGCGATTTACCACAGCCAAACAATCAGCGAGCGGCACCGGCATCGCTATGAAGTGAATAACCGATTTTTGCCAGAACTCAAGGAAAAGGGTTTGGTGATTTCTGGGGTCAACCCCGGTTTAGATTTGGTGGAAACCATCGAAGTCAAGGAACACCCTTGGTTTGTGGCGGTGCAGTACCACCCAGAGTTTAAGTCCAAGCCGATCAAGCCCCACCCACTGTTTGTGAGCTTTGTCCAAGCGGCAGCGGACCATTCCAAAAAAGATTGATTTTTTGCCTGTAGCCTTGAGCTACAGGCTTATCCAGAGGGGCCTATGAAAACCATCACCAAAGAACGAATCGCACACCTCCAAGAGGCTCAACACAAAATCAAAGAGTCTGTTGCTTTGATCCACAAAGCGATCGAAGGGACCTCCATTGAGGACCGAGTGAAATCCAGGTTGATCTCCCGGTTGATGTCCTATATCGACCAAAAACAACCAGATTGCGCCAACATCGAAGAGCTGATCCAAGAAATTTCCGAAGAGCGATAGCCGAGCTAGCCGCAGAACAACACTTCTAAACAGCTTGCCCCCCTTGAGCGGGGCCTTCGTGAAATGCTGAAAACCGCCTGAATAAACCCCAAGTCAACCAAGCCATTTCACACTGTCAATATGGCTAGGATGGCAGCTCATTGCCCTGAGCTACTGAACCGCAACAAGGCGACCTCAATGAGGATCAGCCCTAGCTTTTTGAGGGAGAAGGTCGTCGCTGTAAAGCTGCCCTACAGCTTCATACAGTTGGTAAAAAATAGGTATCCTGTCACCTGATTACTATGATCAAAGGATACTTCATGTGGTCGCCCTTGGATTGCTAGTTCAGCAGGTGTATGTTATATTTTCAAAATGGAGCCAAAGATGAAATATTATGAATTTTTTGCGGGTGGAGGCATGGCCAAGGCCGGTCTAGGAGATCAATGGGAATGCCTGTTCGCAAATGATATTGACGCCAAGAAAGCCAAGTCTTATGGGTTGAATTGGTCATTGGAGTCGTTTGTCCTAAAAGATGTGGCTCAAATTGAAGCTGAGGAGTTGCCTGACTATGCAGATCTAGCGTGGGCCTCTTTTCCATGTCAGGATTTATCGCTGGCAGGAAAAGGTACAGGCTTGCAAGGTGAACGATCTGGAACCTTCTGGTCCTTTTGGAAACTCATGGAATCGCTTGCCAAGCAGAGTCGCACTCCTAAAATCATTGTCCTAGAAAATGTTTACGGGGCACTTACTTCCCGTAACGGTAAGGATTTTGCTGCAATTGCAGAAGCTTTTTCGACCTTGGGATTCCGTTTTGGAGCAACGGTAATTAATGCTTCAAAATTTCTGCCTCAGTCAAGACCTCGCCTTTTTATTATTGGAGTGGCACCAGGAGTGCTGGTCCCACAAAGCCTCACCGGGTCAGAGCCAACTACGTGGATTCATCCTTCTGCGGCAGAAAAATCGTTCCAAAACCTACTTCCTCACCTACGTAAACAATGGCTTTGGTGGAAATTACCTGAGCCACCACAGCGAGACATCTCTTTTATCGATCTCTTAGAAAATAATCCGCAGGGAGTAGAGTGGCATACTCCTGACGAAACGAGGCGGCTCCTTTCCATGATGACGGAAGTCAACTTGCAAAAGGTAAATTCAGCTAAATTATCTGGTAAAAGAGAAGTAGCTGGCCTTTATCGCCGCACACGTAACAAAGTTCAGAGGGCGGAAGCTCGCTTCGATGGCCTTGCAGGGTGCTTACGCACACCCGGCGGGGGTTCTAGCCGCCAAACTGTTTTAATAGTGGAAGGAGAAAGCGTTCGATCCAGGTTACTTTCGACTCGGGAAGCTGCTCGACTGATGGGCTTGCCAGATACCTATCAACTCCCAGAACGCTACAATGAAGCATATCATTTATTAGGTGACGGTTTAGTAGTACCCGTCGTTCGTCATATTGCGAAACACATACTTGAACCGTTATCAAAATTTAATCAAGCCAAAATATCTACAATGGAGGTGGCTTGAAAAAGTCTCCAAAGTCGGAAGCAATTCCTTGTACACTTAACAAAGAAGTCAAAACCAGAATCGAAGTATACGCGGAGGCTTTGAAGGCCTCCGCATTTGATATTGGGAATCACGGTTTAAGCCGGGTAGAATTTGAAGCATCTGGCTTGTTCGGAGCAGCTGTCGAACGTATAGGTAGTGTAAATTTAATTGTGTGAAATTGATCTGAGCTAGAAAAAAAGGTATTTCCCCCCTAAGGTTTGATTGCCACATCAACAATAGAGGAGAAATACCCATGCAATTAGAATTGAGCGTACCGGA